>SPLK01000115.1_pt1 | contig 38889 bp, 38 predicted proteins | sample 2456111 | NCBI WGS metagenome assembly SPLK01 (sample SAMN11156906, study PRJNA527647) | hot springs metagenome | biome: Geothermal region; feature: Hot spring; material: tree branch in hot spring; isolation source: hot spring sediment rich in lignocellulosic material ... | reverse complement strand
AATTTAATTTTGCATAGTTGACTCCTTAATTTCTCCAAGTTTAATCATTTCTTCTATCAAATTATAACAACAAGTGCTTATATTTTCAAGATTATTCTTAGTTAAATATTGTTTAAAATAAAAAAATTAGTGAAACAAATTATAAAACCTAAAATCTCACAATATGGTTGTTTGGTTCTTTCCGTTAGTTTTTGAAACATAAAGTGCGTCGTCTGCTCTCTTTAAAAAGGTTTCAATTGTATCTTCTGGTTTTAATTGTGTTACGCCAAGACTTATTGTAACTGTGTACGGTTTTGATTTAAATTCTTCCTGAACTTTATTTCTGATTCTTTCTGCTATCGAATATGCAGCATTTATATCTGCTTCTGGAAGAAGAATCAATATTTCTTCTCCACCCATTCGGATTGGGAAGTCGCTTAATCTTATGTTTTTTAGAATAATTTCTCCTATTTTCTTTAATACTTCATCTCCTTCAGCATGTCCGTAAGTATCATTTATCTTTTTGAAATTATCAGCATCTATTGAAATTGCAGATAGAGGTATCTTGTCAGCTTTGCTTGAAACGTATAACCTTTCGATTTGAGAATTGAACACATAACGTGTTAAAAGTCCTGTTAGAGTGTCTTTTTCCAAAAGCTTTCTAACTTCTTCATTTAGCATTCGCAAACTTGCGTTTTTACTTTCAAGTTCTTTAAGATAAATATTAATTTGTTCTTTCTGCTCCAAGTAATGTTTTATAGCTCGTGATAATTCACCAATTTCATCTTTTTGGTAAACGTATCTTTCTATAACATCAGGTGTATTGTTTTGGATTGCGTATTCGATTTTTTGAAGAGGTGTCACAACTGTGTCTGTTACAAAATATGCTGACATATAAAGTAAGAAAATAAATAGGAGTATAAACATAATTGTAAATATAGATAGATTTATAAAAGTCACTTTGAAAGCTTCTGATGGTTTTTGAGCTACAATGTATCCTATGATTTTATTCTGTGAGTTTTTCAATGGTTTTGAGTAAGTCAAAGTTATTCCGAATGGTTTTAAAGTTTTTTTTGGATCAGTTTCAAAAGTAATTTTTGATGCTGTTAATCTTTCCAACTCTAATAGTCTTTCAATGTTTATGAACCTTCCTAAAAGTATTGTACCAATTCTTCGTTTTTGTGTTTCACTATCTTTTTTTAATATAGGATATGCGTAATACTCAAATGGGAATAGTAAACTTTCTGAAAGTTCATATGAGTGAACAAAATCATTATTTTTCTGAAAATTCAGAGTTAATAAGAAGCTATGTAGAATTTTGTTTTCACAGTTTATATAAACCGATTTTTCATTTGAGTAAATAGCTACGAAATCTACATCTTGACTTAAGATAAGAGATTTAAATATATTATCTAGCTGTTTTTGGTCATTTTCCATTGTTATAAAACTAATTATTTTTTCATTCTTAGAATACTCTTCTGCTAAAATTTCAAGTTTTTCTGAATTTAGTTGAATTATAGAATCGATGGTAGAAGAGTAAAAGTGATTATCAATTTCGACACTTCTTTTCAAATTTCTTAAGGTAATGAAACTAAATAAAATCAGGACGAAAAAGAATATAATCAAAGAACTAGTAAAGATTCTTTTAATTCTTTGGTTTATAAGTATTCTTTCTTCTTTCATCTGATTTTTCCCCCTGAATAATCTTTGAAGATGAATTTTTACATTAGAAATTATATCATTTGACTTGACAACTTACAAAGTTTATTTTAAAATATCAAGCGAAGTGTTGAAAGATTATAATTCTAAACAAACTTTAGAATCACAGCTAATTAAAGTTCCGGCGTAGCTCAACCGGCAGAGCGGGTGGCTGTTAACCACTAGGTTGGGGGTTCGAGTCCCTCCGCCGGAGCCAATAAGTAAATGAAAATGGAGTGCTTAGTACTCCATTTATTTTTCAACATGTAATTTTTTAAGCTCTAAAAGTTTTTCGAGGTTTTCTCCTTTTATTTTCTTTAAATCTCCTTCATTTGGAACAAGGGAAATAGAAATTGGCCCGTGAGATATTCTTTTTAATTCTAATACGTTATGACCTATGGAACTAAAAAGTCTTTTTATCTCGTGTTTTTTCCCTTTTATTAATTCTACTCTTACAATTGAATATTCAGAACTTTTCTCAATTATTTTAAAATGTTCTAACTTTAAGAATTCTCCTTTATCATATATACCTTTTTTCAATTTTACTAATTCCTCAGCGCTAACAACACTTTTGACTTTAACAATGTATTCTTTTTTTACTCTATATTTTGCGTTTGTGAGAATGTCTATTAATTCGCCATCGTTTGTTAGGATTAACACACCAGTTGCATCTTTATCAAGTCTTCCTGCGGGTTTCAAAGGTGTTTTAATATGTTTAATAAGTTCTCCTATAGTCTTTTTTTGCTTTGGGTCGAATAGAGTCGTCACGTAATCTTTTGGTTTATGGAGAACATAATACTCAAATTGATTTGGTTTTAAAATTTTTCCGTCTACCAAAACATTATCATCCTCGTTTACTTCAAACCAGGGTTCATCTACAGTTTTACCGTTCACGATCACTCTTTTTGATGTTATGTATTCATCGGCTTTTCTTCTTGCAAAACCACACAACTGTAAGTACTTTTGTAGTTTAATATTCTCATCTCCTTTCAATGATATTTTATCATGAAAAAATACTGAAAGTGTTGAAAAAATATATTTAGAATTCAAAATTAATTTGAAAGTTTTATAGCAAGGAGGAAGAATATGATTAGAAAACTTGCAAAAGATTTCTTATTTTGGATGCTATTTTTAATGTATTTGATAAGTTACAATATTTACTCAAAATTTGGTATCTATGTATTTAAAATTATCGGTCTTTTATCTATAGGAGGTCTTGTTGGATACATTACGAATGTGCTTGCAATCTGGATGCTATTTAATCCAAAAAGGAAAATTTTAGGATTTCAGGGAGTGATACCTAAAAAGAGAGATGAAATCGCAGAAAGTGCTTCAAAGATAATTGAAGATGAATTTATAAATCCAAAATCATTAAGAGAGTTTATAGAAAAAAACAAAGAAGATTTTGTGAATTCGATAATTGCTTTTTTAAATTCCAGGGATATTGTAATTCCACCGATAAAAAGTCTAACGAATCATATAAATTTGGAGAAAGAAATAACAGAGTTTGTATTTGATAAATTTAGTGGAGAGAAGTTATGGAATCTGATAAAAGAAAGAAGGCTTTCGGACACAAATATTAATCTTTCAGAAGTTGTAATCAACAATATTGACAATTTTTTAGATTGTTCGTTAAAGGAAAAAATTAAAAATTTATTGGTTTCTAAGGTAAGAATTCTTTTTATTCCAGTTGGATCATTTTTCAAACCATTGGTAGATAGATTATTTGATGAATTAAAGAATGATATTCAGCGAAAAGGAGAAATTTACAATAACCTAAAGCAACTAATTGAGCAAAAATTATGTAATAAGAAAATTGAAGAAATCATTACATTTGAGCAATTTGAGAAAATTTTGCACCAAGCTAAGCTTAGTATTTTCGATATCACTTCAGAAAAGCTTAAGGAATTGTTGGAAAAAGAAATTAACATAAAAAGTTTGTTTAGTTATTTTGGCTTAGACATAAATAAAACTTTGATTTATCTTATCGAAAAATACGAAAATCAGATAATTGATTCATTCGAGAAGTTCTTTGAAAAGATATCTTTCAAAGAGATAATAAGAGAGAAAATACAAAGTTACACATTAGAAGAGATGGAAGAAGTTACATTAAAACTTGCAAAAAGAGAATTGAGATACGTAGAAATATTTGGAATACCTTTAGGAATGCTTATCAGCATTTTCCAGATAATTTTTTAAGGTTTGAAACTAAATATAACGAGTATTGACATTTTCTCGTGTTGTGATATATTCTATATCGATATATAAGTTCTGAATATGTTTTAAATAAATATGTTCTTGACAAAAAAGAAAAATATGTTATAATAAATAATGGATTCAGCAAGTTCCGGCGTAGCTCAACCGGCAGAGCGGGTGGCTGTTAACCACTAGGTTGGGGGTTCGAGTCCCTCCGCCGGAGCCAATAGAATAAAAAATAAAAGAGCGGTTTTCAAACCGCTCTTTTTGTTTATATAACTAATTATATCATACTTCCTTCACTGAACATGGAAATATCCTCGCCCGTAAGTTTTTCTGAGAGTTTTCTTAAGTGTTCTTTTTCTTCTTTTATGATTTCTTCAACAGGTTTTGGATCTGGAACGATTAACCTTAGTTCGTTATAGTAAATGATAGAATCTTTCTCAACCTCGATAGCTTTTCTAATTGCTGCAACAAGAGTTTCCGGCATTTGCTCATTTTCGATTTCTGGGAATATGAAAGCTTTAGCATAGGTTTCCGCATATCCTGAAACTTCTTCATTTTGCCATGTTGCAAAATTAGAATCGTTTTCGTATTTTTTCATGATTTCTTCAAACCTTTTTGCATGGTCTCTTTCTTGGTTAGCTAATTCTTGAAACAATGTTTTTAAATTTCCCGAAGCTTTTTCAGCGAGCTTTGAATAATAAGAGTAACCTGTGCTTTCAACCTTTACCGCTATTGAGAGTAATTCCTTACCTGTCATGTTTGCACCTCCTCAAAATATGGATGATGTGAAAAATTACACATAATATGAATACATAATTTATTATATCATATTCTAATATATTTTTTCCAATTTTTCATTTGAATATGTGGTTTATCAGGAAAATTTTTCCAACGACCCCCCCATTCAAGACCAAATGTTTCAGCAATTTTTCCACATTTTTCCCATATCTTGTCGTTATTCCAGACAACTTTTCCGTTTATTATAGGAACAAAATCAAATGCCAATCCATAACAATGTGGAGAGTTTTTTAAGTAAGTGACTATTTTGTTTTCTGATTGGGTTATTGGTTTCAATTTTGCTCTCTTTCGTGCTTCGTTGACAACTTCTAAAGGTGCTCTCCCCTGGAGATAGAGTGCATACTGCTCTTCTTTCGTTCGTAGAGTATTGTATATTTTTACCTGGATGCCTTGTCTTTGACATTCCGAAAGAAATTTGTAAACTAATTTTTTAAATGATGTTTCAAGTTTTTCTAAATTGTTTTCCATGTTATCACCCCTGTAATAATATATCTACAGCATTTGTGTGATATAATAAAATAAAATTCTATTTTTCTTATTTAATCCTAAGCTGGGGAGGGAATTTTGATGGAACATTACGGTTGGTTAAGCTTATTACCGCCAGTATTAACAGTAGTACTTGCTCTTTTAACGAAAGAAGTTGTATTTTCACTTTTTACTGGTGTTTTTGTTGGTTATCTCATAGTTAACAACTGGAATCCTATAACAGCTCTTATTGGTGCAACAGATGGTATTGCGAATTCCTTAAACGATAGTTGGAATATAAGAATAGTTTTGTTCTGTGCCTTGCTTGGTGCATTTGTTGGTTTGATGCAAGCAACAGGTGCGGCAAATGCTTTTGGACGTTGGATGGCTTCAAAAGTTAAGAGTAGAGTTGGAACGCTTATCATTACGTGGTTATTTGGTATTTTTATATTTATCGATGATTATTTCAATTCACTTACCATTGGTACAGTTATGAGACCTGTGACTGATGAACAAAAAAATTCACGTGCGAAACTTGCGTATATCCTTGATTCAACAGCGGCACCTGTGAGTGTTCTCGCACCAATTTCAAGTTGGGTTGTTACAATTATGAGTATTATTAAAAGTTCTGATGGCTTTAGCAAACTTGGCGTCAGTGAATTTACATTTTTCATTATGCTTATACCAATTAATCTCTATGCGATTTTAGCGATATTAATGGTTCTACAGACAACTTTGAGAAAAGATTTTGGACCAATGTATCTGAGTGAGGAAAGAGCAATTAAAGGGTTAGGTTTATATAATGAGAAGTATGGACAACCAACTGGAGAGATTAAAGAAGGAATCGTTGTTAAAGAAAGAGCAAAGGCGATAGATATGATCCTTCCTATTTTAGTTTTAGTTGGTCTTGCGGTGATTTTCTTCCCTATAACAACATATCTTGGCGCAATTGATGGAGAGAATATTCATAACTTTAAAGAGGCTGTTCAATCAATGACTTTAAAAGAAGCATTTAACAACACGGATGCATCAAAAGCTTTATTTTATGCCTCTCTTTTTACAATTGTCTTTTCTTCCATTTACTTTATGATTAGAGGACTTTTGACAATTCAAAAGGTTGGAGAAGCTATTATAGTTGGTATAAAATCTATGGTTCCTGCATTGGTTATTCTTACGCTTGCTTGGACAATTGGTAGTGTTATTAAGACACCAGCAACGGAAGGTGGATTGGGCCTTTCAAAATTCCTTGCAGAAGTTGTTACTGAGGGTGGTTTTCCAATGTGGGCTTTGCCTGTTACTGTATTTCTTATATCAGCTGCTATATCTTTCTCTACAGGCACAAGTTGGGGGACGTTCTCTATAATGATTCCAATTACATTCCCAATTGCTATAGCCTTGGCTGAAAAGACAGGTGCAAGTCTTATGAACACTGCATTAGTCTCAATAGGTGCAGCAATAGGTGGGGCAATATTTGGTGACCATTGTTCTCCAATTTCTGATACAACAATTCTCTCTTCAACGGGAGCTTCTTGCCCACACCTTGAACATGTGGCAACACAAATTCCTTACGCTGTATTTGTAATGCTTGTCTCTGCTGTTGGATATCTCGTCGCTGGTATTTTTGATAACGTTATAGCTGGTCTTATTTCATCTCTCGTAGTCTTCTTCATAGCTTACGAAATAGTTTCTAAATATTGGAAACCAAAGGAAATGAAATAAATGAATTTTATTATAATGTAAAAAAGCCTCGGAATTTCCGAGGCTTTTTTACATTTATATATCGTCTTGAACATCTAAATAATAGTCTATTATTTCATCTGGAGAGAAAAATATTGAAGATTCTCTTATAAAATTATCGGTAGAATCACTTGCATGTATAAGATTTTTTGTTACTGTTAATGCGAATTCTCCCCTTATGGAACCTGCTTCTGCTTTTAATGGATCGGTGGCCCCAACAATGTGCCTCACAAGTTCCAGACATCTTGGGGCTTCAAGTATAACGGCGACTATAGGACCGCTGAGCATAAATTCTAATAATTCATCGTAAAATTGTTTTCCTTTATGTGGTTCGTAAAGTTTTTCAGCTTGCTCACGGGTCATTTTAAGAAATTTTAAACCTACGATTTTTATCCCTCTTTGTTCAAACCTTTTCAATATTTCACCGACAAGCCCACGTCTAACAGCGTTAGGTTTAAGAATTACAAAAGTTCTTTCCAAGATACCACCTCCAGATTTTTGTAGTTTGTTGAAAGAGCACTAAGTACTTCTCCCATCTCATCTTTCGGATATCTTGTCATGACGAATGTCTTATCTGATTTTGTTTCTGAATCTATGAAGTTTACATATTTTGTAAGCATAACATCACCAAGTTCTTCCGGAAAAACAAGCTCTCCACATTTTTCATTTTTTGGAACTTCTGGTCCACCAATTAATTGGTTGAGATTAAATTGGTATTTTTTGGAAAATAAGGACAACATAGCGGCTTGTATGCCGAAAACAACTTTTGGATGATTTGGAAAATGTTTTTCAAGAATTTTCGAGATGAGAAATACATCCTCGGCTTTTGAATGTTCAATAATAGTTCTGTATTCTTCGATTACTCCCATAAAAATTTTGTAGTTTTCTCCCTTCCTTCTTATAGGTAAAATTGCCCCTGTACCGCTTATGTTATTTTCTTCAACTTTAACAACAATGTATTCGTAATTCTCAATTCTTTCGATATTGTAGAAAAATTTCATCAGAACTCTCCTCCACCTAATAGTTTTAAATAAACCTCTGAGGCAAACGTAGGATCAATCTCGTTAATTTTTGAGAGTATCTCGCGTTGAGTTTCTGAGTCTATTGTTTTTAATATGTCAACAATTTCATCAACTGTGATTGAGTGTTCTCTAATTTTTTTGTAAATATCATCATATTTATTCGTACTTGCAGTTTGTTCATTCTGAGTTATACCTTGATTCTGATTTTCAGATAGTTGGTTTTCCAAATTTGTTGTTGTGTCTTGTGTTGTAGTTGGATTTAAGACTTGTTCTGCTGAATTATCCTGTTTTTTTACAGCTTCCCGAATAGTTTTATTAATCGGAAGTGATATTTGAATGGTTCCTATTTCTGTATTTTCAGCTATTTTACGCCATATTGGTGCAACGTCTCCTCCACCCGTAAGGTTTTTACCATCTTTTGTTAACAAGAAGAGGTATCTTCCATCTCCACCAACAAACCAAGCGTTCTTTTCAGCTGTACCAGTTTTCCCATATATTTTTCTTCCTGGTATGTTTGCAGATCTACCTGTTCCCATTGTTACGACTTTTTCCATAAGTTGAAGAGTTAAAATAGACGCTTCAACTGGTGTGCGTTCCTCAAAACCTTTTGGTGGTTTAACTACATTGAGTATTTCCGGCGTGTAAGAGTAATAATTTATCCCGTCTTTATCTCTCACGAATTCAATTAACTTTGGTCTTAAAACCACGCCTCCGTTGAATATAACTTCAAAACCTTTTGCAACATCTACGAGTGATGTTTCGATAGTCCCAAGAGATATAGTTGCGTCATTAGGATAGTAACCGTCAATCATTAAAGTATTTTTTAGAAAATTCTTGACATTGTTTTGACCTAGTTGCATAAATAGATTTACAGAAGGAACGTTTCGAGAATATATAAGTGCGTTTTCAAGAGTTACAACGTTCCAGAATTGCTTATCGAAGTTTTGAGGATTCCACAGTCCTATGGTAATTGGTTTATCTTCCAAAATATCGTTCTTATTCCATCCACCCATAAAAGCAAGATAATAATAAAGTGGCTTTATAACCGAACCAATCTGTCTTCTACCAGAAAGTATTCCAAGGCCGTAAGCTGCTCTGATTTTTCCTGTTGTATGTTCAATTATGAGCCCTGCCATGTTGGATTTGTCTAAATTTTTTTCAAGTAGTTTTTGTAGTCTCCAATCAATAGTTGTTCTAACTCTAAAACCGTTTCTTAGACTTCCAAGATCGAAATTTAATTCTTTTAACTCGAGTACAACCATCCAAAATAATTCTTCATCAAATGTGTTTTTAAATGTACCAACGTATTGAATACTTTCTTTTCCTATCTTGTTCGAAGAACTATTGTATTCTTCTTCGGAAATGACACCAGCATTAAACATTTTTTTAAGAACGATCTTAGTGAATTCTTCGTTCAATTTTGGTTTTGTTGGATTCGCATTTTCAGGAGATCTAAGCGTAGCTACGAGCATTGCTACTTCAAGGGGATTAAGTTCGTTAAGTGTTTTACCAAAGTAGTATTTAGCTGCCGCAGGAAATCCGTAAATGCCATTTCCAAGGTAAACTGAATTGATATACATTTCCAATATTTCTTCTTTAGAATAGTTTTGCTCTAACCAAAATGCGATAAGAGCTTCCTTTATTTTCCTTTTCCACGTTCTTTCTGTTGAAAGATAAATTGTTCTTGCAAGTTGTTGAGTTATAGTACTTCCACCTTGTATTTCGTCGGTTGTAAGTATAACGAAGAATGAACGAATTATACCTTTTATATCTACTCCACTGTGAGAATAAAACCTCTTATCTTCAGAAGCTATTATAGAGTCTTTCAAGAGAGCTGGAATATCAGCAAAATCAATCCAGATAGTCTTTGGGGTGTATAAAGGTGTACCATCTGCGTATTCTACAATCAAACTTGCCGGAATTTTGTTAACGGGTTTTTCTAAATTTTTTGTGTAGCTTGTATATATGTTTGCCAAGAAAATAAAAACTAATATTCCTACAGTTATGGTAGTTACCAAAAAGACCAACAATTTCTTCAAAGTGATCCCTCCAAAGTTAAGAAATATTTTTTCCATTTAATACCGTCTATATTATATTCTTTTCCAGAATATCCACCGATACCTTTACTTCCAACAACTCTATGGCACGGAATATACAACGGAAGAGGATTAGATGACATGGCGTATCCCACAATACGTGGATTGGTATTACATACTTTTGCAAGCTCTGAGTACGTTACTATTCTACCATAACTTACATTTTCTCTCAAATAATTCCATATTTTTGTAAATATAGGGCCACTTGAATATTTGACTGGAAAATCTAAAATTTTTCTTTCTCCATTTAAATATTCTCTAATTTGAATTGTAAATATATTGTCGCCCTTTTCAGGAATAAACTCTTCTGTGAAACTTATTTGCTCACAAATCCCTGAATTAGTATAGACAAGAATACTACCGATTTCACATCTAATAGAAAAAATTTCGTATTTATCCATGAATATACCTCCTTCAAATTGGTTGATTAATTTTTAGAAATAAGTTACAATATTAAATATAACACATTTGAGAGGTGTTGATATGAGTTTCGAACTTGAAAACTACTTAAAGAATGTTACCATAAAAGAGTCAAAAAATGAACGGGAAAGTTGGGATGACTATTTTAAAAGACTTGCGAAAGTTATAGCTGAGCGTTCTACTTGCGTTCATAGAAAAGTTGGAGCATTGATTGTCAAGGATAAAAGAATTCTCGCAACGGGTTACAACCAACCACCTTCTGGATTTCCGCATTGCGATGAAATAGGCTGCATAAGGGATGATTTAAATATTCCATCTGGAAAAAATCAAGAGATTTGTTACGGTCTACATGCCGAACAAAATGCGCTTATGCAGGCAGCAAAATTTGGTATCTCTACAGATGGAGCAACTATATACGTTACTCATAAACCGTGTTCTGTATGCGCAAGATTGATAATTAATGCAGGTATAAAGAAAGTTGTTTATATAGAAGGATATCCAGATACACTTACGGATTTTTTCTTTAAAACATGTGGAATAGAATTAGTTGGAGGTGATCAAATTGAAAAGGGATAAATTAACCCAGTATCTTAGGAGTGACAGATGGCCGACTGTTTGGTGTCCAGGATGCGGCAATGGAATTATCTTAAAGAGCTTTATAGACGCATTTGATCAAACGGGAATGAAAACAGAGGAAACAGCTGTAATATCCGGTATTGGTTGTTCGTCTAGGTCAACGGGATATTTAGATTTTAATACTATGCATACACTACATGGTAGAGCTATAGCCTTTGCAACGGGGGTTTCCCTTGCGAAGCCAGATTTTAAAGTCGTAGTTATGGGTGGAGATGGAGATATTACGGCGATAGGTGGTAATCATTTCATTCATGCTTGTAGGAGAAATATAAATTTAACGATAATAATTTACAATAATATGATATATGGTATGACGGGTGGGCAACATTCACCAACCACACCCGGTGGAAAAATCGCAGGTACCATGCCTTTTGGAAATGTTGAAGAGCAGTTTGATATTGTGAAACTTGCCCTTTCCGCTGGTGCAACTTACGTTGCAAGGTCAACAGTTTATCACTATCCACTTACTGTAAAATACATAAAAGAAGCTCTCTTACACAAAGGTGTTTCAGTAGTTGAAGTTATGAGTAACTGTCATACTTACTACGGTAGATATAACGGTTTAAGAGAACCATGGCAAATGATGGATTTCTTCAAAGAAAGCACCATTATGAAAGAAAAAGCAGAAAAAATGTCAGAGGAAGAATTGAAAGGAAAGATAGTAATAGGTGTATTTAGAAAGGATGAATCCAAACCAGACTTTTACACTAGATATAGGATGACGTACGCAAGGAGTGATAAAAAATGATTAGACCTTTTTCAATAAGAATAGCAGGAATAGGTGGGCAGGGCAATTTGCTTGCAGGATATATACTTTCAGAAGCTTTTGTTTTAATGGAAAAGTATGTTATTCAGACGCAAAATTACAGTGAGCAGGTCCGTGGAGGCCCGAGTTATTGTGATGTATTGGTTTCAGATGAACAAATCCTTTACCCAAAAGCTGTACTGTTTGACTCTTTGATAATAATGCACCCTTCAATGGTAAGCCATGGTAAATATGTTGCAACTAATGGTATAATAATATACGATAGTACAAATATTCAAAGTTTACCAAATGAGATAAAGAGAATAACACGAAGAATAATAGAGATACCAGCGAGTAAACTTGCAATTGAAAAATACGGAAATGCTATGGTTTCGAATATGATTTTACTTGGTGCGTTTGTTAAAAGTACTGGCCTTGTTGATTTTGAAACACTTTTTGAAGCTGTAAAAGAGGAAGTTAATCCGAAGTATTTTGACATGAATGTGGAGGCGATAAAACTTGGCGCATCTCTCACCGACAAAATTTTCAAACCAAGACTTGAAAGAAAAAGAAAGAGAACAATTGGGTTCGAATAATTTAGCCCAATCATTTTCCCATGCTATTGAAGGTATAGTTGAATCTATAATATATGAAAGGAATCTCAGAATTCACTTTTTTATAGGTCTTTTAGTCCTTGCAATTACTTTCTTTCTTCCGGTTGAAAAAGAAGATTTACTATGGATAATATTTGCAGTATTTTTTGTAATTTGGTCTGAGTTGGTAAATACCATAATTGAGAATTTGATGAACCTTTACAGTAGAGAATTTCATCCGGTCATAAAAATAATAAAAGATGTCAGTGCAGGGGTTGTCCTGTGGGCAGCTATATTTTCAATTACAGTTGGTATTATAGTGATTGGTGGTTTGATTTTCAACTGGAGTTTGGAAGTTGGGAAAATTTTTGCTATAATATCACTAGCTGCGTTTCCTGTACTTAGTATAAAGGTGGTGAGAAATTGGAAAACACGAAAATCAAAGTTATGATAGTTGATGATTCGCCTTTTATGAGGATGATATTGAAGGACTTATTAGATCAACAACCTGACATACAAGTTGTTGCAGTTGCAAAGGATGGAATGGAGGCAGTAGAATTAGCCTTAAAATATAAACCTGATGTTATTACTATGGATGTTGAAATGCCAAAATTAAATGGTATAGAGGCTTTAAAAGAAATAATGAAGAGGTCACCTACAAGAGTGATAATGGTAAGTAGTCTTACGGAAGAAGGAGCAGAAATAACACTTTTAGCTTTGGAGCTTGGTGCAGTTGATTTTGTAACAAAGCCCTCTGGAAGTGTTTCAATGGACTTTAGAAAGATTGGACCAGAATTGGTGGAAAAAATTCGTTCTGCGATGAAAATAGATTTGTCACACATATTACTTAAGAAGAAACCAGTTGCTGGATTAAAGTTGAAATCCATGGTTTCAAGCAAGATAGTAGTAATTGGCTCGTCCACAGGTGGACCGCGTTCGCTTGATTTGGTTATTCCGCCTTTACCAAAGGAATTTCCTGCACCTATACTAATTGTTCAGCATATGCCACCTGGTTTTACAAAGTCGTTAGCGCAAAGATTGGATAGAATATCTAATCTTTCTGTAAAAGAAGCTGAAGAAGGTGATGAGATTAAACCTGGTTGGGTGTATATAGCGCCTGGGGATTACCATATGGGTATTAAGCACCAAGACAGAAAAAGTATAATCTATCTTGATAAAAGAACCGAAAAGATAAATAATGTCAGGCCTTCTGTTGATTATACACTTGATAAAGTGGCTGAAATTTACAAAGAGAAAACAATCGCCGTTATTCTTACCGGAATGGGACGAGATGGGGCTAAGGGAGCTTTTAAAGTAAAGTTTTTCAAAGGAAATGTTATAGCTGAAAGTCAAGAAACATGCGTTGTCTACGGTATGCCAAAAGCCGTAGTTGATGAAGGATATGCCGACTTTGTTCTTCCTGCTGATAAAATTCCAGAAAAACTTGTTGAAATTGTTTGATTATTGATTATTACAATTAATATTATTAAGGAGGGATTTTAGATGAAAAGACTTATTCTCGCATTTTTTTCCTTTGTGTTAATTGTCTCGCTATCATTTGGTGCTACTTTCAAAGATGTTCCGGTTAACCACTGGGCAGCTGAAGCAGTTGACCAAATGAGTAAGTTGGGTGTAATCACAGGTATGCCTGATGGTACTTTCCAAGGTAATCAGTCGGTTACAAGATACCAGCTTGCACTCTCACTCTATAGACTATACGGTGTGCTTAACGACAGAATTAGCAGTGTTGAGAAAAAAATTCCAACAACAACGTCTACAACAAATAAAACACAGACAACTGAGATTCCAGCGAACCTTGATACTCAGTTAAAATCTTTATCAGACCAAATTCTCTCGCTTGCGAATAAAGATAAAACTATTGATAGTAGGCTTGATATTTTAACTCAAAACTTAGAAGCATTAAATAAGGATTTGGATAGCGTAAAAACTGATGTATCTGGCTTAAAATCATTGTACGATGCTTTAGTACAAAAGGTAACAGAATTAAGAACACTTGTTGCAGTTACACCAACTGGTCAAAGTTTAAATACAATTGCTCAAGATGTAAGTAACGTGAAAAATAATATCACCAATTTGCAAACAAATTTGAAAGGTTTATCTGATAACTTTGCAAGCTTAAATTCGAAAGTGGATAGTTTGGATTCGAAAATTTCAAATGTTGATAGTAAATTAAATACTGTTTTAGTACTTCCAGATAGGATAAAAGCAGTCGAAGACAATTTAAAAAACTTTGTTCAGACGGAAGTAGCAAACAATGCTAAATTAAATGACGAAATAGTAAAGTTGAATACTAAAATCCAGGAAATTCAAAACGTAAATAAAGATATCACAGCATTGAGTGAAAGGTTAAATGCTGTGGAATCAAATGTAGCAAGCTTATCTAAGGCAATAACAACCGAAACGACAAATCTTAAAAATAAAGATGCGGAAATTGATAAAAACATAAATGCACTAAAAGATGAGTTGACCAATTTAAAAGGCGATCTTGAGATTAATAAAGGTGATTTGGCTGAGTTAACAGCGGTCAAATTACCTAAGTTGGAAGAAGAACTAAAATCAAAAGCTGATGAAAAAACCATTTTGTCACTTAATGAAAAAGTATCCCAATTTGAGAATAAGTTGTCCAACGTACAAGTTAATGTTACTAATGTCGAAAACAAGTTAGATAGTTCAATAGCACAAGTTAATAACAAAGTTTCTGAAATTGATGAAAAAACCCTGAAAAATCAAGAAGAAATAAACAAATTGAAAGCTGAAAATGAGGAGTTGAAAAAGAAATTGGAAATGGCTTCTTCAAATAATCTACCAACATTCTCTCTTGTTTTAGGTTTGATTGGTGTAGTACTTGGAGCAGCAGCATTATTCATTGTATTAAATAAATAAAGCACAATAAGCAAATGGATTTTATGAGAATTTTATAAAATCTGAATTAACAAAAAGCTGGTCTTTGGACCAGCTTTTTGTAGCGAAAAAATGTGGAGGTGTTTACAGTGTCTTTTTTTATGCCAACGAAAGTTTTATATGGTAAGGATATAATTTTGAAGAATCGTGAATTGATAAGAAATTTAGGAGAGAATTTTTTGATAATTACAGGGAAAAGCTCACGCAAAAATGGCAGTTTAGACGATTTATTAGATGTGTTAGAAGGTAAAAATGTGCAGATATACGATGAGACTCCGGAGAATCCACCAACCAATATAATTAAACCTATTGCTCAAAAATACTACGATGCAGATGTGGTAATTGGACTTGGTGGAGGTAGTCCTATGGATGCTGCAAAAGCAGTTGCGGTTTTGATTGAAAATCCTCATTTAGATGCAGAGGATTTATACGATAAAACGAAATACAGCAAAGCTAAAACAATAGTCTGTATACCCACAACAGCAGGAACTGGTAGTGAAGTTACTCAGTATTCCGTCTTAACCTTTAATGGTAAGAAACGCGGTTTTTCCCATGAGTGTGTATTTCCAAAAGTATCTTTTGTTGATTACAAGTATACAATGACTTTAGGAAAAAATTTAACGATATCAACCGCACTTGATGCTTTATCCCACGCTATGGAAGGTTATATATCTCTTAAATCCACACCATTTAGTGATACCTTAGCGATAGAGAGTATGAAAATAATAAAAGAATACCTTCCAAGACTTTTAGATGACCCAGAAAACGAATTTTACCGTGAAAGAATTATGTTTGCCTCCACTCTTGCAGGAATGGTTATTGCCCAAACAGGTACAACGATTGCACATGCGCTTGGTTATAATCTTACAACTGATAAGGATGTAAAGCATGGATTAGCTACTGCAGTATTTCTACCTTTTGAGCTTAGAGAAGCTACTAAGTTTGTAAAGGAAAAAGTTGATACAGTTCTTAAGATTTTTGATGGTTCACTGTATGAATTTTTTGCTCTTATCGGTTTAAGATTAGATATTAATGTATCTGATGAAGAAATCAATAAATGGGCAAATATTGCATCAACTGCCTCACATATAGCGTCCACACCTGGAAATTACGATTTGGAAAGGATAAAGCTGGCTTACGAAGAAATGAGAGAAAAGTTTGTATTTTAATTGATAAATATGGAATGCAATAAATTACAAAAGCCCCACAAAAATTCATGTGGGGCTTTTGTAATTATGATAAAGTTTTCTTTATTAATGTATTCCTCTTCTTGTTTTCCAACCGTGCATCGCGAGTGCAAATGCGATAACTGCATATGCAACAAATTCTCTGAAAAATTCACCAATCTGTGGTTGACCAAATAATCTGTTTCCAGCACTCGGTGCGACTATAAAGAGCGTGTGGAAAAGAATAACACCAATTATTGCGTTCCATATATTCGCTTTTCTTGTACTTGCACCACCGACTAGGAGCGCGGCAATCGAGAAGAGACCTATTTGTTCATGACTGTTGTATGTATTTATTGTTCCTATATCTTGTAAGTATATTATCTGACCTATTGCTGCAAGAACTGTTGATATTATTATTGCAGTAATTCTTGTCTTATCGACATTGATTCCAGCAGTTTGAGCAACGTGCATATCCTGACCAACTGCTTTAAAATCCTGACCAAGCTTAGTTTTAAGTAAAAATGTAATTAATAAGCATAGTCCAACAATTATGAATAAAGGAACCATGTAAACGTTTATGAATTTTATGCTTACTATCCATATGTTGTTAAGTGCTCCATCAACGACTCCGTAAAGGTCGACTGTATTTCTAAGTCCGACACCTTGTGGTAAAAGGAATGCTTTTTTCGAATAAGGTATAAGCGAACCAATGAAGAAAAGGAAAATCAATTGATAAACACCGTTTGCGAAAAACCCGAGAATCATAGAAGTAATCATTTCTCTTCCCTTTGCCCTATTAAGTGTTCGTCCAACGAGCCAACCTAATCCTATGGAAAGTACACTAGCCATAAGCATCGCAAGTAATATACCTTTGATACCTGTTATTCCCCAATCAACTACGAAAAATAAAGAAGCTTGAGCGGCCATTGCTCCAAGTACGATTGCAAAGTTCAGACCAAGTCCTGCGACAACTGGTATTATCAAAGCTAATACTAAGAATGTATTTCGACTTATCCTTCTAACAATCTCTGATAGTAAAAATAATATTGGGATTTTTGCGACAATTACTGCACCAAGCGTTAAAATAAAAAACGCAATAGGAACTATATTGCTTAAGAGTATATTTTTAAGACTAATTTTTCTATTCATGTTAGTTCGCCTCCTTTGGGGAACGTGTGAGTGCATAGAGTATCATTCCATTACTCACGATTAGTCTCATAACTTCAGTTACGTCGCCCCGTGTAACTTGGCTTAAAACAGGCAATGAGACTGTTAGAAGGGTTTGGAATACAATAGTACCTATAACAACATTAGTAATTGTAGCCCTCTTTATCGATGCACCACCAATCAATATTGATGCAACTGCTGGAAAAGTCATAAAGAGTGGTGCTTGATAGAGTTGTAGAAATCCATAGCTTTGTGCATATACAAGAATTCCTACACCGCCTAAAATTGTTGAAAGTATCACAGCGTTTCGTCTGGCCTTTTTAGGGTTAACACCTGAGCTAATTCCATAAAGTTCATTTTGACCTGTTAAATCAATCGCTAATCCTTGACGTGTTTTGAAATACAAGCTTACTATGAAACAACTTGCCGCAAAGAAGAGTATAAGCCCCGTTGGGAAGTAAAAATCTTTACCTATTTGGAATCTTAGAAAGTTGTTGAGTATCTTATCAAAGTAATTCTGCAATGTTAGTGTATATCTTAATCCTTTTCCACCTATTGCCCATATCATTTCTGGATTAGTGAATGGCAAAATAAGCCACATAATTGACATGAATGCTACTATTGAATAACCAACGTAAGTTTCAACCATCATTTCCTGACCACGAACTTTATCGAGTAACCATGCGTAGATATAACCTAAGAGTAAATTGAATGCCACTGAAAGTACTAATGCAACTAAGAATCCCCAAAATCCCGTTATTTGCAATTGCATTACAATTAATCCACCTAAGAGACCACCTATAATTCCGACTGGTAAACCAAAGTTTGGACCTATTCCCGCTCTTATAGTTGGTAGCATTGCAAGCACTAACACACCATTCATACCGACTCTAACAATCGAATCGCTGAGGAGTGAAGTTATAGACATCTTTGTTCCAGCTGCAAGGATGAATAGACCTATGAGAAATAAAATTATTACTAAGGTAGGTATATCTGTCTTCTTTATTAACTCTATGATTTTATTCATTGGACCTCACCTCTTGTAATTCTCCTGCCATAGCAAGACCAAATTCTGTATCAGATGCATCAGGTGGAAGAATTGCAGCAAGTTTACCTTCACAAACGATGGCAATTCTATCACATATGGACTTCAATTCTGCCAATTCACTCGAAGTAAGAACTATAGTTATTCCATGCTCTCTATTTAATTTCACAAGGTAATCAAGCACAAGTTTCTTTGCACCAACATCTATTCCCCTCGTTGGTTCTGAAACGAATAGCAGAGAAGGGTTAAGTGTAAAAGCGCGCGCAAGGCATACTTTCTGTTGGTTGCCGCCGCTCAACCTTCTCACAGGTTGCGTAGGTCCCTTGCACCGGATATCAAGTTCCGAAATTAACTTGAGAGCGTGTGCACGTATCTTTTTCCTGTCATAAATTTTTATCCCAAAAAGATTCTTGACGAAATCACCAAATGCTTCTATAGCCGTTGCAACGATGTTCATTTCAATTGATTCATCAAGAAGCAAACCTACTCCCCTTCTGTCTTCTGAAACATAAACTATACCATTTTTCAAAGCAAATAGTGGAGAATTCAGTTGGTAATCTTTTCCTCTGTATTTTACATCACCATCTGCAGGATACATACCGAATATACCATTTGCAATACCGAGTTTACCCTGACCTGCAAGACCTCCAATACCAAGAATTTCTCCTTCTCTTATATCTATTGAAAAATCTTTTACTTCCTCACCAGGCATGGAGACACGCAAATGCTTTATTGACATAATTATCTTTTCATCGGTGACTTCAAACTTTCTTGGTGGTAATTCAATCTTTTCTATCTTTCTTCCAACCATCTTTTCCGCTATTTGGGCAACTGTGAAATCTTCTTTAGCACCTTCAGCAACTACACTACCATCTCGCAAAATAACTATCTTATTCGCTACTTCAAGAATTTCATGTAGCCTATGGGATATGAATATAATAGCAATACCTTTATTTGCTAATATCTTTATTGCATTCAAAAGTGTTTCGGCCTCACTTTCGGTAAGAACAGCTGTTGGTTCATCTAGTACAAGAACTTTCAGAAATTCCTTATCAATTTCTCTTGCAATTTCAACAAATTGCTTGTGAGCAACAGGTAATCCGGCTACTGGGAGCATTTCATCGATTGTATGCATTCCTATTGTATCTAAGGCTTTGCGAGCGTCTTTTCTCATGGATTGAATATCCAGTGTTTCAAGCTTTTTTCCAAAAACTTTACTTATGATGTTTGGTTTTGTAATTTCGCGGTTCAGCTTTATATTTTCTGTAACGCTAAAACCTGGAAGAAGCATAAATTCTTGGTGAACCATACCTATACCAAGATTCATAGCGGTTATAGGTGAGTCAATTTCAACTTTCTGTCCGTTGAAGTAAATTTCACCTTCGAATCCTCCGGTGGAATGTATAACAGGCATTCCAAAAAGTATATTCATTAGTGTTGATTTTCCAGCGCCGTTTTCACCAACAAGCCCTAATATTTCACCAGGTTTGAGACTTATCGATACATTTTTAAGGACTTGGTTTCCGTAGTAAAACTTACTTATATTTCTCATCTCAAGGACATAACTTGTGCTTTCGCTCATATTTTTCAACCCTCCTTATGGTTTATAGCCAAAAAATTTAAATGAAAGGTGCCGGCAGTGCCGACACCTAAAAGCTTAAATCCTTCTTTATGTTTGATGTATTTAGAATTTGTCAACTCCAAAGATGACTGATTTGTGGATAAACATGTAGTAATTTTTGTATGGATCGAGGGTTCTAACTTGCAATTCTGCTTTCGGATATTTTGTTTTCGCCGTCTCTGTAACAACGAGTTTTATACCATTAATATTTGTTGGACTAAGTTTCTTTTGGACAATTTTTGCAGCAATTTCAACGCCAGCTTCAACAAAGAGCATGTTCATTGGAACTGGCCATGTTGCGAACCTTCCTGCGCCACCCATTTCTATGATTTTTTGGTTCACTACCCTAAGAATGTATGTCATATCACCTTTTTTATCTTCTGGTATTGAAATACCCAATGAACCTGGGAATCCATGTGTTGGTGATGGACAGCATGGTTCGAGATAATATCCACCATGTTTGAGTATTGCTTTTTGAAGAGGTTCTTGCATACCACAGTTTGTTGAGAAGAAACCTGTTTTTGGCCCGTATTTTGCAAGTTGTCTTGGAACGTCCTCAAGGATAAATTGTTGTGCGCCTGTTAAACCTTGTTCACCAAGTGGGTCTGGTGCAGATACAAATACGAAATTAATTCCCATTTCTTTTGCTGTCTTTTCCATGATATCTTTTCTTTGTGCAAGAAGTTGATAGCTCATGTGTCTCGGGAACGAGTAGTGAATTATTGTTTGGACACCCATCTTCTTTGCGAGTTCAACTATTGTCTTACCACGGCCAGGTGTATCAACTTCGAGGATAACGTCAGCTGCTGAAGAAATAACTGCTGGATCTTCGTGTGGAACAGCAGCAACAAAAACTATATCTTTTCTCATCTCTTTAACTCTTCTAATTGCCGCTGTTGTACCTGGAACTGCTTGACATATGACAATTGCTTTAACTTGTGGGTCGTAAGCAAGTTCAACTATCCTTGCAATCGTTGTTTCTTGTTCTTGCATGAATTTATCTGGATATGTTACGTGGATAATCTCTTTACCGTATTTTTTTACAACTGCTTCCGCCCCGCGGTACTCGTCTTCACCCTGAGATACTGTACCCGTTACAACACCTATCTTGAAACCAAGAGCTGCAAAGATACTTGAAAGCATGAAAACTGCAAGTAATACAACTAGTAACTTTTTCATCCTAACCCCTCCCTCTTAAGTGGTGGTAAAGCGCAGGTAATATATATATATTATACGCAAGTTCTTACCAATTTTGGAAAAGTTCCACCAAAAATAGGACTTTAATTTCCTAAAGTATTTTAGCTATTAATCTTTGACAACATCGAAAAATACGATAAATACTATCTATTTTTTACATTGTAAATTTTTATGATATAATTAATTGTAGACGAAATCTATTTTTGTATGATATAATAAGGTAAACCTAATTAATTGTAAATTCATATTAATTGAGGGGTGAGTTTTGTGAAGGCGTTGGGTGATATGCTGATACAAAGAGAGCCTTTTTCAGAAATTGTTATAGGCAATACTGCAATTGTTCGTGCTATGGTGGAGAGTGGTGTCAGAGTTGTTACAAGTTATCCTGGTTCCCCTACTCCAGAGATTGCGGAAGCCATAAATTCTATAAGAAAAGAAGATAGACCATTTTATTTTGAGTTTTCAACCAACGAGAAGGTGGCCCTTGAGGTAGCATTTGGTGCATCAATAAACGGTTACACATCATGTGTATTTTTCAAAAGTGTTGGTATGAACGTTGTTGCAGATTCTTTTGTCCAACTAAGTATGATGGAACTTCCAGGTGGGATGGTAATTGTTATAGGGGATGACCCGGGTGCAAATAGTTCACAAAATGAGCAAGATAATAGACATTATGCAAGGTTATCTTATACACCGATACTTGAACCTAAAGACGCTCAGGAAGTTTATGAGATGTTTTTAAAGGCTGTCGAATATTCTAAGAAGTTACGTTCACCAGTAATTTTGAGATTAACAACTCACACGGCCCATTTTAAGCAAAAAGTACACTTTGGAAGTTACGTTCCTTCGGATTTAGGATTACCCATTTTCAATGTTAAGAAAAATGGTCCATATATTCCAATAGCTAACAACGTACCCGTGATGAAGCGTAAAGCTTTAGAAAAATTAAGCGAATGGGGAAAAATTTCCGAAGAGTTTGCCCATACGTCAAAAAACAACTCTAAGCGAGGGGTTATAACCGCTGGGCTCCCCTATCTTTCACTTTTAGATGTACTTGGTGATAATGTCGAAAAAGTTGATATTTTAAGGCTTGGTATGGTTTATCCTCTGCCAAGAAAAGCTATAATTGAATTTCTAAAATCACACGAGGAAGTTAAGATTTTAGAAGAGCTTGATGATTTTATTGAACAGTACGTTAAATCAATAGCTTACGAAGAGGGTATAAATACGAAAATAATCGGGAAGATTGATTTAGACGATTGGATTGGTGAATATACACCCGAAAAGGTGAAAATCGTTCTGAAAAAAGTATGGCCTGATTTAGTTTACGAACAGCCAAAAAAAGTTGGAAACATCCGCGTTATACAAAGACCACCACAACTTTGTCCAGGATGCGGGCACAGACCGGTTTTTTATGTACTTTCTAAAATTCTTTCAAAGGATGACATATCCGTTGCAGACATAGGATGCCATACATTAGGATTTTTGGAACCCTACGAAGTGGGTCAGGTTTTATTATCGATGGGACATTCCACAGGTACAGCCTCAGGTCTGAGTTTGTTCAACAAAACGAGAAAGGTTGTTGCGTTTTTGGGTGATTCGACATTCTTCCACGCAGGCCTCCCTGGAATAATCAATGCCGTTTTCAACAACCATAATTTCACACTTGTGGTTATGGAAAATGGCACAACAGCTATGACGGGACATCAAGACCATCCTGGGAGGAAAATAAGAATAAGGAATTTATTGGAAGCTATGGGAGTGAAGCACATCTGGGAAGTTGATACATATCAAATCGATAAGTTGGAAGAAGTTTTGAAGCAAGCGTTAGATACCCCTGAGTTCAATGTTGTTATAGCCAAACACCCATGTATGCTCAAGTTTACGAGAGAGAGAAGAAGAAAGGGAATCGTTAAAGTACCACAGATGAGTGTAACGAACAAATGCACGCTTGCAAGTGTGTGTATTACAAAATTTGCCTGTCCATCTTTCCAGAGAGATTTAGAAGGAAGGATATACGTCAATAAGGATCTTTGTATAGGCGATGGTTCGTGTATTGGCGTATGCCCAAGTGGCGCTCTTGAATTCGAGAAATTTGAAAAAGCGGATAATACCGAAAGTGCAGGTGATGTAAAATGACACAAGCAATAAAAGAAATTAAAACTTTTAGTGTATTTATGGTTGGTGTTGGCGGGCAAGGTATAGGAACATTAAGTGAAGTTCTCATAAGAGCTGTTGATTACAGTGGACAGAAATGTGTTGGTGTTGACACACATGGTTTAGCTCAACGAGGTGGTGTTGTTTCATCGCATTTGAAGATAGGAAATGTTAATTCACCTTTGGTTATCCCAGGTGAGGTTGATCTTGTTATAGCACTTGAACGTCACGAGGCTATGAGGGGGCTAAGTTATCTTAAACCCGGAGGCACACTTGTATACTACGATACATCGTGGCAACCATTGCCTGTCAGACTTGGAAGAGAAAAAGAAGTACAAAATGTGGAAATTGATAATTTTGCAAAGGAAAATAATATAAATGTTTTTAGAGTATTTTACAATCTTCCAGATGTAAGAATGCAAAATACAGCTGTTCTTGCGACTATTGCAAAATACAATTTGATTCCAAAAGTTAAACCAGAACATTATTTGAAAGCAATGGAAGATTTAATGAGTGAAAAAGTATACATTTTGAATAAAGAGGTATTTGAGAAGATATTCTCTGAATAATTTGCATAGTAAAAGTTGGTTAGAAATTTAGGAGGTGTTTTTAAATGCAAGAAATAAGGAAAAATGAAGTATCGATAGTTCTTAGTGGCGCAGCTGGTCAAGGAATTCAAGCGGTTGAGCATATTTTGACAAGGGTTGCGAAAGACTCTGGCTTTTACGTATTTGCAACAAAAGAATACATGTCAAGGGTTAGAGGTGGAAATAATTCAACTGAGATAAGGATATCAGAAAAACCAGTTTATGCTTATGTTGATAGAATCGATATCCTTGTTCCATTAAATGATAATGCACTTGATAGGCTTAGAAAAAGGATAACAAAGGATACAATCATTCTTGGAAATCCAAAATACGTATCTAAAGAAGAAAATTCTATCAGTGTAAAGTTTGAAGAAATTGCAGAGAGTTTTGGAAACAAGATTTACGAGAATTCAGTTGCGATAGGTGTGCTCTCAGGAATTATAGGCGCAGATGAGGAAGCTTTGGTAAAGCATATATCTGAGTATTTTAAGAAAAAATCAGAAGAAGTTATCAAGGCAAATGTCAACGCAGCTCTGAAAGGTTATGAAATTGGTAAAGAACTTGATTTGAGAATAGAAATAAAATCAGATCAAAGAGTAAAAAATCAAATACTAATGAATGGTTCAGAAGCCGTTGCTAAAGGTGCAATTGCTGGCGGGTGTAATTTTATCTCATCTTATCCCATGTCACCTGCCACTACAGTTTTTACGGAACTATCAAGATTATCTTCCCAGTATGGTATATTAGTCGATCAAGCAGAAGACGAGATAGCGGCAGCTAATATGGCAATTGCCGCATGGTATGCAGGAGCACGTGCGATGGTTTCAACGTCTGGTGGAGGATTTGCATTAATGACTGAGGCTATCAGCCTTTCTGGGATGATAGAAACGCCTATCGTAGTCCATCTAGGGCAAAGACCAGGACCAGCGACTGGACTCCCAACGAGAACAGAACAAGGAGACTTAAATCTTGTACTATACGCAGGGCATGGAGACTTTCCAAGGATAATTTACGCACCGGGAAATTTATGTGAAGCCTACCAATTATCTGCTAAGGCATTCAATGTTGCCGATAAATATCAGGTACCAGTTTTTGTTCTTACTGACGAGTACTTCTTAGACTCATTTTACAATGTACAGGATATGCCTGAAGTGAAGGTTGAGAGGTATATCGTAAAAACAGATGAAAACTACAGGCGTTATGAAATAACAGAAGATGGTATCTCGCCTCGTGGAATCCCAGGATACGGGAAAGGGTTAGTTAGGGTTGATAGTGATGAGCATGATGAGTATGGTCATATAACAGAAAGTGAAGAAGTGAGAATTAAGATGGTTGATAAGAGACTTAGAAAGTTGAACAAGATATTGGACGATTTTGTCGAACCAAAACTGTTCGGAGATACAAATTACGAATATTTAGTCGTATCTTGGGGTTCAACGCAGCATATAATAAAGGAAGCTGTTGAAAAATTAGGAAATGAAAAGATTGCAGTACTCCATTTCTCACAAGTTTATCCAATCGCTCCACATGTTAAAGGATACTTCGAAAAGGCGAAAAAGGTTATATTCGTCGAGCAAAACGCTACAGGTCAATTTGCTAATCTTTTGAAATTGGAACTTGGGGTAGATACTTCAAATAGAATATTGAAATACAGTGGATACGTATTTTCTGTCGAAGAATTGGTTGAAAAAATTGGAAAGCAATTGATGTAAAAAGCGTTATCACGGAGCTAAAAGGAAGTTAGAAAGTTAGAAGGAGGATGATTGAAATGTTTGAAACAAAAATTTACGATATACCAGATGCGGATATAGCTTGGTGTCCAGGATGTGGAAATTTTGGAATTATAAATGAACTTAAAACTGCACTTGCACAACTTGAGATAGAACCTACGAGAATTGTTGTTGTCTCTGGTATTGGTCAAGCCGCGAAAATGCCACAGTATGTTAAGGCTCATATGTTCAATGGTTTGCACGGAAGGTCACTTCCAGCAGCAGTTGCTATAAAAATGGTCAATCCGGATTTGGTAGTCATCGCAGAGAGCGGAGATGGATGTACGTATGGTGAAGGTGGTAATCACTTTATACATACGATAAGAAAAAATCCAAATATAACTAATATTGTACACGATAACCAGATATATGGTTTAACGAAAGGTCAAGCCTCACCGACGACTGCACGTGGTCAGGTGACAACACTCCAATTTGAAGGTACATACGTTGACCCATTTAATCCCATAGCAGTTGCAGTGGCTTTAGACGCGTCTTTTGTTGCACGAAGTTTTTCTGGGAATTTTAATTTGACAGTTGAACTAATAAAAATGGCGATACAACACAAAGGGTACGCACTTGTAGATATACTCCAACCGTGTGTTACGTTTAATAAAGTCAATACTTATCAATGGTACAGAGAAAATACATATTTACTGCCGGATAATTACGATCCAACAGACAGAGATGCTGCGTTCAAAATAGCTACGGATACAAGTAAATTAGCGCTTGGCGTTATATACAAAAATCCGAATAAACCTGTTTTTGAAGAACAATTAGCACCTTACAAAAATGATAAGACACCGGTAGCTTATAGGGGGGTTGAATTATGAGTAACATGGTGAAAGTTGATAGCAATTACAAAACAGTGCCCGAATTTGTCCTAAAAGATGAGGATGGAAATGAATTTTCCTCAGTGAATCTTCTTGGTAAATACACCGTTGTGTATTTCTATCCAAAAGCGGATACCCCTGGTTGTACAATGGAAGGTATCGATTTTACACATCTAATAGATGAGTTTGAGGGAAACGTTATTGGTATATCGCCAGATAGCTGCAATGCGATTTCTAAATTCAAATCTAAGAGAGGGTTAAAGGTAAAATTGCTATCCGACCCGGATAAAAAAGTTGCTGAGCAATTTGGTGTTGTTAAAGATGGTAAATTAATACGCTCAACCTTCATTATTGACCCATGGGGAAGAATCAGGCGAGAATGGATTAAAGTTAGTGTTCAAGGTCATGCGAAAGAAGTTTTAGAAGAGTATAAGAAATTAGTTGAAGAGGACAAAAAGATTTCAGACAATATAAAAGTTAGGCGGGCATTTAGAGGTATAAGACCTCTTCCGCTGAGTGATGAAGATTTGAAAAAACTTGTTGAGGCGGCGCATCTTGCGCCTTCTTGTATGAATAAACAACCATGGAGATTTGTAATAGTGAGAACTCAAGAAAAACTTCAACAAATTCATAGTGCATTAAGCGAAGGAAATTATTGGATGAAACATGCACCTGCGTTAATAGTGGTATATACTAAGAATGATTTTGGTTGCCAGTTAAGTGATGGAAGAAATTACGCACTTTTTGATACAGGTATGGCCGTAGGATTTTTACTTGCTCAAGCAACGCAAATGGGTTTAGTTGCACACCCGGTAGCTGGATACGACCCGTTGAAAGTCAAGGAAATTTTAGGAATAGATGGTATAGTTATAACCATAATCGCAGTTGGATACTGGGGAAATTTTGAGATGCTTAACGAAAAACATACTCAAGCGGAACAAAGTGAAAGAAACAGACAGCCTTTAGAAAATATTTTAAAAATAATATAAACTCACCCTCCACTCACCCTGCAACTCCGAGCATTTAGTATTTTCCGCCCGAAAGGGCGGTTTTTTTATTTAATCTCTATAGACAGTGACGAGATAAAATTCACGTCCAGACCATCTTATTACTGCTGATAATTTTCCATTTGTTATTCTTATATTTCCATTCTTTTGAAAGATTACCTGTGAATCTTTTGACTCTAAAAGCTCTTTTAGCTCCTCGAAGTTTATTTGCCTTTCTAACATTCTTTCAAACGAATGGGGTGTTAAAAGCAAATCTTTGTCTAGTAGTTCTATATGTATAATCAATTCAGTAGACCTCCTTAAAAAAGTCTTTCGTTTCTTCTGTTTTGTTGTGATATAATTATTAAAGATATTATTTTCATTGATGCTTATTTGGGAGGATAAGAATGAGAACAAATGAACAAGTCTTTAAATTTATTTCGCTCATTAGATTCTCTTTTATATATTATTTTATAGCATTTTTAGTATTTTTGCTTTTAGTTATGATTATGAGATATTCGATATCAGTCCAAGGTTACAAGATTCAAGATTGGACAATGATACGTGAGAACAATGTTGATAGTATAGAAATTAAGCAAATAAAAGTTCCGTATTACGAGATATTAAGAAAGCCAGAAACAGTAATATTTTTCTCGAAACTTGAAAAAAATTATTTTGGTGATAAGGTTTATTATCTTTATTTACCACAGGTTGATGGAAGTTATTTGGCGGTTTACTCAAATAACAGGTTAATTGGAAGTTATGGGTTTTCTGAGAGTCGTAATGGGCATTTTTGGTACCAACCTTTTCTTTTTCAAATCCCGTTAGATACAAGTGAGATAGCAATAGAGATTTCCGGCGTCTATGAAATAGGTATAGACTTTGTACCTACTATTATACCTGAGAATGAGAAGTATAAATATTTGATTTTATACTTAATGACAAATATACTTTTATTGACAAGTATTGGACTAGCTATAACATTGTCCATCATATTGTATCTTATCTCCCGCAGCCTTTCGAAAGAGAAAAAGAGCGCATACCTTCATTTATCAATGTCAAGTTTGTTAGGAGCAATTTGGATGCTTGATCTTCTTCCAATGCCAACAATGGGAAGTTATACGATAATGCTTATATTTAGAAAGATATTTGTTTCATCTGCTTATTTGGCTTTCGCTGCTTTGATTTACGGAATTTTTAAGCTATTTAGTGAAAAAATATCCATAGGTGCAAAGATATTCATTTTTATTAATTTCCTATCGGCAGCAATATTGTTGTTGTCTCCAAGTCATTATTTTTTAAAAATGTTTACAAATAACATCGCTGTTATGTTGTTTTTAAATGCAATATATCTAGTTATAGTAATTTTCAAAACATATTCGCCTGCACAAATTGCTTTTTCATTTTTCTTTGCTTTAACAGTTATCCATGATGGTTTTGTAATGTTTCTTTCAAGAAATCAGAAATTACTGTCTATGTATGGCATCATCGCTTTATTCGGTGGTTTTGCGTACAGTCTTGTTAACGAGTACAGAGATATGGTTGTTGGTATTTCTTTAGCACATATGAAAAGTATTACGGATAGTTTAACAGGTGCGTATACGAGGGGCGCACTTTCGGAGATTAAAATTTCTGAAAACGATGCACTGGCCTATATAGATTTAAATAGATTCAAACAGATTAACGATAATTATGGGCACGATGTTGGTGATCAGATACTCAAATTGTTAGTTAATACTTTAAGGTCGGTTATAAGAAAATCTGATTCGATAGTTCGAATGGGTGGAGATGAGTTTTTGGTTGTTTTAAAAGATTGCCCTGTTGAAAAAGCGAAGGAAATAATGGACAATGCAAAAGAGAAGTTTAACTCATCTCACGAATTGAAACCAGATTTCTCTTACGGTGTTGTCTCAGGTTCCTCAAATTTACAAGAGGCATTATTTAAAGCAGATAAATTGATGTATGAGATGAAAGATAATTTTTACAAAAAAATAGAAAATAAAGATATATGAATCATTATAGAGATTAAGTAAGATTTTCGATTTTTTTCAAATTTATCTTGACAAATATGGGAGTTTTTTTGTATAATTTATCCAAAAGATTTAACACTTTTTGATAGGGAGTATTGAAGGTATGGAATTAAAAAGTCAAGCAGACCTTTTAAACAATAATTTCAGCAAAATGAATAAGAAAGCTAAACGCAGCTGCCCGCTGGAAGGTGGTCAGCTTGCGTTTGGCATGGAATAAATAAACGCAAGTAAATCACCTAAAGCGGGCTACAGTTAAATCTGTAGCCCGCTTTTTTTATAGATTTCATAAATTTTACAATTTAGGTTTAAAGGGAGGTTGGAGTTATGTTGAAGGTAGGTATTGTTGGTGCAACAGGTGCGGTTGGTAGAAACATGGTGGAAGTTTTGGAGAATTCCAAAGTGGAAATTTCAGAGATTAGGTTATTTGCTTCTGAAAGATCGTCTGGGCAGGTTATGAAATTTAGGGGTATGGAAGTTTTAGTTGAAAGGCTTACTCCAGATGCTATGAAAGAAGGCTTTGATTATTTACTATTTTCCGCTGGTTCAGATGTTTCGAAAGAATTCGCACCTATTGCGGCTGAAGCTGGGACAGTAGTTATCGATAATTCTTCGGCATTTAGGATGGTACCTGAGATTCCATTGGTTGTTCCTGAAATCAACGGTCATTTATTGAAAAATTACCAGGGAATAGTTGCAAATCCGAATTGTTCAACTATCCAGATGGTCCTGGCACTTTACAGAGTACACGATAGATACCAACTCCACGAGATTTTTGTTTCTACGTACCAAGCAGTTTCAGGTGCAGGGTATAAGGCTATAAGAGAATACGAAGAACAACTTGCTGGTAGTAACCGTTATTCTGTTTTTGCGAGACAAATTGCGCATAATGTTATCCCACTTATTGGGAGTATAGTAGACGATATAACTCAAGAAGAATGGAAGATGATAAATGAAACTAAAAAGATTTTAAATTCTCGTTCTGTGAATGTTTATCCTACAACGGTTAGAGTGCCTGTTAGGATAGGTCATTCTGAAAGTATTATTGCCAGAACCCTCTTTCCAATCATGTCAAAAGAAGATTTAATCGATACTATTTCAAGTGGTGAAGATGTCGTTGTTCACGAAGACATAGTTACACCAATCGAGGTTGAAAAGGATGATTACGTGCATGTAAGTAGAATAAGATTATTCGATGCTCATACATTTGGTGTATGGGTTGTCGCTGATAATCTTCGCGTTGGTGCTGCGACAAATGCCGTTAGAATTATGGAAAAGCATATTGAATTGAATAAAATATCCGTCAAGTCAGGCGAGTGATTTTGATGGATAAAAAATTAAAAATTTACAAGTACAACGCTAACGGTAACACGTTTATATTAATAGATTGTCTGGATAACACTCTAGATGATTCTGAAAAGTCTGAAATAGTACTCAAAAGTGTTGAAAATCGTGATGGGGCGATATTCGTTGAAAGGAATAACAATTTGTTTCATATGGATTATTTCAACAGAGATGGTAAAAGGGCGGCATTTTGCGGTAACGGTGCAAGAACGTTTGTTAATTATTTGAAGGAATACTATGGTTTAAGTGGAGAAGTTTTATTTTCAACAACTTCAGGGATGTTAAAGGCATTAGTTGATGAGGATGTATCTGTTCAAATGCCCAATCCAAAATATGTAAAACAAATATCTTACGAAAGTTTTCAAGGAGCTCTTATCGAAACAGGTGTTCCACACATCGTGATACGAGTTGAAAATGTAGATTTTATAGATATTGAAAATGTGGCACCTGAAATTCGAAGGATTTTTGATGCAAATGTTAATTTTTACGATGTAGTTCAAGAGAAATTTCTTAGGGTAAGAACTTTTGAACGCGGTGTAGAGCGCGAGACAAAATCTTGTGGTTCTGGAATTACTTCAACGTCGTTTTATTATAAGTATTACATTTTAAAAGATGGTAAACAGCCTGATGAAATCAAAGTTTTGTCACTTGGTGGTGTGTTGCATGTTTTGTTTAAAGAGAATGAGGTTTATCTTGAAGGGAGGGTCGAACATGAGTGAAAATGGATTAAAGATTCGTGGTTTTGATATGTTTACAGGTGTAGGTACTGCAATTGTGACACCGTTTAGTAACGGTGGTGTTGATTATGGTTCGTACGAAAAGTTAGTACGTTGGCAGATTGAATCGGGGGTTAAAGCTATTGTTGTTGCAGGGACAACCGGTGAAGGAGTAACATTGACTGTTGAGGAACGTGAAAAACTTGTGGCTTTGACAAAGCAAATCTGTGAGGGAAAAGCGCAAGTTATAGTTGGTACGGGAACAAACGATACTCGTAAGACGTTAGAACTTTCCTTGAGTGCTGAGAAATCGGGAGCAGATGCACTGTTAATTGTTACACCGTATTACAACAAACCAACACAGGAGGGGTTATACGCACATTATAAATACTTATCTGAACGTTTATCTAAGCCAATAATAATTTACAATGTTCCAAGTAGAACAGGTGTAAACATCTCACCCGAGACGGTTGCAAGACTCGCAAGTGACTGTAAAAACATAGTGGCGATAAAAGAGGCAAATGCTGATATCAATCAAGCTGATGAAATATACAGACTAACCAATGGCGATTTTTACATATACTCTGGTAATGATGATAGAGCTTTTCATATGATATGCGCCGGTGCAAAAGGTGTTATTTCAGTGGCTTCAAACATTATTCCAGAACAGATGGTAGAATTAGCAAATAAAACTCTTCAAAATGACGTTGTCACAGCTAGGAATATTCATTTCAAATACTTAGAACTTATGAAGGTTCTCTTCGTAGAGACTAATCCAATTCCGGTAAAAGCTGCTTTAAATTTGCTTGGAATAATTAAAAATGAACTCAGATTACCACTTGTTCCAGCAAAACAATCAACTGTAGAGCTTTTGGAAAAAGTTATGAAGAAAGTTGGTGTATTATCATGAAATACGGAGTTATTGGTGCCAACGGGAAGATGGGAAGAGAGATAATAGATTATTTTTCAAGTATAGGTGATGAGCTGGTCATGAAAATAGATATTGGTTTAGAAGAAATAGTAGATAGACCAGATGTAATAATAGATTTTTCAAATAGGTCAGCGCTTGATAAAACTATTGAACTATGCCAGAAATTTTCATGCCCACTTGTGATAGGTACAACTGCTTTAACAGGCGAAGATTTCGATAGGTTAAGAGAGTTATCAAATATTGTTCCTGTCGTTCAAAGTTATAACTTTTCGCAAGGTATAGCTATTTTGAAATCTATTTTGGAAAGTTTTGGTAAATACTTTTCAGATTGGGATGGTGCTATAGTCGAGATTCATCACAATCAAAAGAAAGACGCACCTTCAGGAACAGCGATAATGCTAAAGAACTCTCTGAGTCGTGAAATACCTATAAGCTCTCTAAGAATAGGTGGTGTTTTTGGTGAACATGTAGTTATATTTTCAAACGCTGGAGAAGTTATAGAAATAAAGCACACAGCTTTATCAAGGAGGGCATTTTCTTTAGGTGTTAGAAAAGCAGCATTGTTTGCCTTGGAAAAAAATAAGGGTTTTTATTCATACTCAGATGTTTTAAATGAATTTTAGACAAAAAATGGGGGAATGAATATGGCTGATATATCCAATAAGAAGGTAAGTGAATTAACCAGTGAAGAGATAATACAACTCATAGCTAACAGTAAGAAGAAAACCATAGTTAGAGTTTACGTAAGTGGTAACTTAAAGGCTTTGGATATTCGTGATTTCGAAGGATACGGTAAAGAATTTGAGTTTGTTGGTGGTCAAGATTTTGGTGTGCTTTTTGGAAATTACGAATATATAAAAGAAATACTCCGAAACAATTCAATCACTTCTTTTAAAGTTGAATACATAGCACATAATTCGGCTATACCACTTTCCGATATTTCAAAATTTAACGCTCGAATAGAGCCTGGCGCGATAATTCGTGAATATGTTGAAATAGGTAATAACGCAGTTATTATGATGGGTGCGGTAATTAATTTGGGAGCTATCATTGGTGAAGGTACAATGATTGACATGAATACTGTTATTGGTGCAAGAGCAAGGATTGGAAAATATTGTCACATTGGTGCTGGGAGTGTTATCGCCGGGGTTGTTGAACCACCAAGTGCTCAACCAGTGATTATAGAAGATAACGTTGTAATAGGTGCAAATGCGGTCATTTTAGAAGGTGTAAGGGTTGGTGAACACTCCGTTGTTGCGGCTGGTGCGGTCGTTGTTGAAGATGTTCCACCTTACACGGTGGTTGCGGGTGTTCCAGCAAAAGTAATTAAAAAAGTTGATGAAAAAACTATAAGTAAAACACAGCTCATCGAAGAATTAAGAAAATTGAGGTGAGGAATAGTGAGGGTAGTTGTACAAAAATATGGAGGTTCTTCGGTTGCTGATACGGATAGAATAAAGAATGTTGCTAATAGAATTGCCAAAAAAGTTCAAGAAGGGTACAAAGTTGTGTCAGTTATTTCAGCTATGGGGAAGACAACAGACCAGCTTATAAACCTTGCCAAATCACTTTCGCAAAGGCCTGATGAAAGAGAATTAGATATGCTCCTTGTAACTGGTGAACAAGTTTCGTGTGCCCTTGTTGCAATTACTTTAAAAGATATTGGTATAAACGCAATATCACTAAACGCATTCCAAGCGAAGATATTAACCACAAAACACCATACAAACGCAAGGATAATGGATATAAGTGTTTCTCATTTAAGAGAATATTTGAAAGAATACGACGTAATTGTTGTTACCGGATTTCAGGGGGTTACAGAAGATGGTCACTTCACAACACTCGGTCGCGGTGGATCGGATACTTCTGCAGTTGCTCTAGCTGCGAAATTAAAGTGCGATTGTGAGATTTACAGTGATGTTGTTGGTGTCTATTCGTGTGACCCAAGGTTATATCCGAATGCAAAGAAATGGGATTATATAACCTATGATGATATGCTTGAACTTGCCGCGACTGGCGCAAAAGTCCTTCACTCAAGGTCTGTTGAAATAGCAAAAAAGTATAATGTAAAAATTTACTGTGCTTCTTCATTTTCACAGGAGGAGGGAACGTGGGTGGTTGACAGATTACCAGAATGGCTTGAAGAGCCTGTTGTAACGGGTGTAAGTTTGGATAGAAATCAGATGAAAGTTTCAATTATGGATTTACCAAACGAAGCCACGGTTATCGCCGATATATTCAAAAGAGTTGCCGATAAAGGCATAAATGTAGATATGATTTCACTTGTTAAGAACGGTTCATCAACACATGTTTCTTTTACGGTTGTGCCCGATGGTGTTGGAAAGATTGAAGAGCTATTGAACGAAACACTTTCGGTCTATGGTGCGAAGTATCATTTTTACGGACAATTTGCAAAGATAACGGTTGTTGGTACTGGTATGAGGTCAAGTTACGGTGTTGCATCAAAACTTTTGGAAGTATTGCAAAGTGAGCAAGTAGAACCAGAATTAATAACGACATCCGAGATAAAGATATCAGTTCTTGTTCCGGAAGATAAAGCTGAGATGCTCGTTAAAAAAATCTGTGAGGCGTTTGAATTGTAAAATTTAACATAAAATGACAGGGAGTGAGTTACGTGAGCTATATCGCCAATACTTACAATCGCTATCCGATGAAAATATCACGAGGAAAAGGCATATACCTTTGGGATGATAGAGGGAATCAATACATCGACACATTTATGGGCATTGGTGTTCTGCTCTTTGGACATAACCATGAGAAGGTAATAGATGCAATGAAACGTAAAATGGAAAGGTATGTCCATTTATCAAACTTTTTCTTAGACGAAGATGCGGAGTTTATCGCTGAAAGATTAGTAAAAGAGACCAAAAAAGATGGAAGAGTTTTTTTCACAAATTCTGGAGCAGAGAGTACAGAATGTGCTTTAAAAATTATAAGAAAAGTTCGTAAAAGTGGGAAAATAGTTTCATTTGATAAGAATTTTCACGGTAGGACGATGAAAGCTTTGAGTGTAACAGGTTTCCCGAACATAAGAGAACAGTTTGTCAATGACCAAGATGTTGTATTCTTGCCATATGATAATGATACCGTTACCAATTTTTTTGAAAGAGAAAGTGACATCGCAGCGGTATTTGTAGAAGTTATTCACGGTAGCGGAGGTCTTGATGTGATACCTAACGATATTTTAAATATCATATCTCGATACAAAAAAGAGAAAGGATTTATACTTGTAGTAGACGAAGTCCAGAGCGGTTTAGGAAGAACTGGGAAATTCTATGCATACCAGCATTTTGACGTAGAACCGGATATCGTAACTTTGGCAAAGGGAATTGGTGGTGGGGTACCTTTAGGTGCATGTATTATGCTTGGTGAGTACGCGGATGTACTAAATAAAGGTGAACACGGTTCGACGTTTGCACCTAACCCTGTAGCTTTAGCTGGCGGAAGAGCTGTACTTGAGATGATTGATGAAAAGTTATTGGCACATGTTGAAAAAATGGGAGAGTTATTCGAAGAAAAATTCAAAAGTTTAAGTTTTGTTAGCTCAGTGAAAGGAATGGGACTTATGAGAGGTATTTCATTAGCCAAAAACAATGTATTAAAAGCGGAGGTATTTTTAGAACATGGACTTTTAGTAAATATACTTGGAAATGGGACTATAAGATTTCTATTACCATTGAATATAAATGAGGAAGAAATTGAAGAAGTATCTTTAAAATTCAAAAAAGCCTTATCGCAATTACAATAGCAAGTACGGTTATATTGGATAATAAAAACACAGTATCTGAAATGTTCCATTTGAGTGAGTAATAGTGCGTTCGTTTACCAAGACCATATTTTCTTGCTTGAAGTGCAAGAGAAAGCTCCTCTGCTTTCCTTAAAGATGAAACGAGCAACGGAATTATTATGCTTGTAACAGCAGAGAGTTTGTTTCTTATACCCTTTTCAGAATACTTAGCACCTCTTGAAAGTTGTGCTTTAATTATTCGATCAGTTTCGTCTAATAGTACAGGGATAAATCTTATCGATATAGCTAACATCATACCAAAATCTTCGCGAGCTTCTTCTTTGACCTTTACATATTTTAACATTTCGACAATGCCTCTCGCTGTTAAAAGTGGTGGTGTTGTGTAAGTCAACATTGAGGCAAATAAAAATACCAATACTAATCTTAAAATTATATACAACGCGGAAACAACACCACCTTCAAAATATTGGACTAACCCTGCGAAAAGTATTAAAAACCACATACTTTTCAAACTTCTTAAATAAGCTATTGGCTTTATTTTTGAAAGGTACATCAATATAATGAAAAGCGATACAGGAATTATGTATTCAATTAAATTACTCACAAGCATAACTAAAGTAATTTGAATTATCACACTTATCAATTTTGCCCGTGGATCTATTTTATGAATCACAGAATCTTTTGGAATATATTTTCCAATGGTAATGTTCAAAAAAACACCTCCGATTTTTTCAAAAAAACTTTTACCGAATACTAATTTTCATTTTTTTGCTAAATAGCTTTTCGAAAATTGATAATATTCATTTATAACATCAGAATAATTTCTAAAAAATTTAATTGTGTATTCGTTGTATCTATCCTTACGGCCGTTGTATGCTGAAATTGCCATTGTAATATCCCATTTGTGGACGTTTTTAAGTGTTAAGTATAAATACCTGTATGCAATTTTCAATTGCCAATCCGGATATCTTATTAACTCCGAATGTGAACTTAAGCTCTTTCTAAAAATTCTCACGTCTTCATAAAAATTTGCAACATAGAAAAGAGCATTTTCGTGTATTTGGAAATACCCAACGGCTTTACCGTTGTCACCAAATGTGTTGACAAAGCCGGTTTCCGTGAGACCAAAAGCGAGTGCCAAAAGGGGATCAAGATTTGGTATTATCTTTGTTTCTTCTTCCAAGGTTTTAGCCATGACTATCGCGTGTTGTTCTGGAACTTTTCGGCTTTTTAGGAATTGATAAGTAAAATCGTACAAAATTCCAGAAAAAACAATTTGCGATAGAAAAACCGCAAGAATTATGATTGTTAACTTTTTCATAATTCACCTCCTAAATAATTCTACGATTCAATGGTTAAAATTTAAATGTGAACTTCTATTTCACATCCTTCAATACAACGTAATTTTTCACGTGCAATTCCTTTGTTTATGGCTATTTCTACATACCCTGTGCTATCTTCGTGCACTAAAAGTTCGCCTTCATCAACATCCGCATACGTTTCAACGACAGGAATTTGATATGTTTTATTTCCTATTTTTAGATTTACGGAATCTTTTTCAACTATCCAGGAGAATGGTATGTTAGTTTCAACGTTTCCAAATCTGTCAAAATACGCAATTTCACCGTGTATTACATTGTTTGATTTATGGGCTTTCCTATATGGTATCGTTGCGTAATTAGGTAATCTTGTGCCTAGTTCGTTAAAAATACCTTTTGTTATATACGCAGCAGCAGGAGAGAATATATCTCTTCCATGGAATGTTTTCGAGCTTCCAAGATGATATTTTTTATTAACCAAATCGATTATGCTTTTCGGTTGGTAACGTTCAAGTACGAGTGTCAAAACTCCGTTATCAGGAGCCACGAAATAATATTTGTCGGTTTCCACTGCAATTGCTTTTCTGGCTGTTCCAACACCGTAGTCGACGACTACTAAAAAAACACTCTTTTCGGGGAACCAATCTGCACTTCTATCTAAAATATACATAGCTTCTCTAACGTTGTACGGCGTAATTGAGTGAGTTAAATCAACTATTTCATCATTTGTTATACTTCTCATTACTCCTTTGCATATACCAACATAATGAGAACTGCCCCAATCAGTCATGAATACTATCATTTATGTCCCCCCTTACAGGAATGGATAATGTTAACTAAAAGTATTGAAACTTTCCAAAAACCGCATTATCCTTATAAAGAGGGGACACCCCCCAACCAACTCTCGACAAAGGAGGTATCCCGATATGAACAACTCAACGC
>SPLK01000112.1_pt1 | contig 40620 bp, 31 predicted proteins | sample 2456111 | NCBI WGS metagenome assembly SPLK01 (sample SAMN11156906, study PRJNA527647) | hot springs metagenome | biome: Geothermal region; feature: Hot spring; material: tree branch in hot spring; isolation source: hot spring sediment rich in lignocellulosic material ... | reverse complement strand
CTACTGAAATTTATGTCGGAGCAGGATCCCATGCTCTCTATGCTTCAGTGGCTCTGTGAGCAAATGATGGAAGCCGAAGTGACAGCTAAAATTCAGGCACAGAAATCGGAACGGACGGACACACGCACCGGTTATCGATCCGGCTATCGTGTACGTCGCTTTGACACTCGGATGGGCACCATGTATCTCTTTGTTCCCAAACTGCGCAAAGGCGGTTATGTGCCCTTTTTTGTTACGGCAAAATCCCGTGCGGAAGCAGCCCTGATCCAAGTCATCCAGGAAGCCTATATCCAAGGCGTTTCCACAAGGAAGATCAGGAAACTAGCCAGCCGTTTAGGAATTGAATCCATTTCGAGGGGGCAAGTCTCTCAGATTACCCGTGAATGAAACGATCAAGTGGAAGCCTTTAGAAACCGCCCCTTAAAAAAGACCTATCCTGTCTTATGGGTGGATGCCCTCTATGAGAAAATTCGATACGGCCATCGCATTGTAAATATGGCCGTTCAAGTGGTCATTGGCATTGATGAAGAAGGAAAACGGGATATTTTAGCCGTCCAACCCATGCAAGAAGAGTCAGAAGCGACCTATAAAAGCTTGTTTGACCATTTAAAGTCCAGAGGGGTTGAGGACGTTTGGCTTGTGGTATCGGATGCCCATAAAGGGCTGGCCAAAGCTATTAAAGAGTCCTTTATCGGTTGCTCATGGCAACGATGCAAGGTTCATTTCATGCGAAATATTTTAGCTCATCTTCCAAGCCGGGAAAAAGAAAGTTTTGCTTCCCGTCTCAAGCAAATTTGGCTGCAACCAGATTATACAACCGCAATGAATTATGCTGATTCTTTCATGGATGAATATGAAGAAAAATATCCGGATGCCATGAAAGTATTAGCAGAAGGACTTGAAGATTCGCTGCAATTTTTCCATTTTGAACAGATTGACCCGAGGAAAATTTCCTCCACCAACATCTTGGAGCGATTAAATCGTGAAATACGACGAAGAACAAGTGTCGTAGGGGTTTTTCCTAATCAGGATTCATACATTCGTCTTGTGACCAGTTACTTAATGGAATACCACGAAGATTGGTCAATCGGACGATCCTATATTAGTCCGACGATTCTACAAGAGATTCAGGAACAACGTAAAGCGGCATAAACCATTTCGGAGTGCTGATGGTTTTTGCGAACTTTATTTGACACTAACTTCAATCAATTCAATCGAGAAACCTTCCCTATTTCAAAACCAGTTTTTGATCATCCACCCACACTTCAGGATTTAAAATCACGCAATCGATATGTACGCCCGCTTCGTTGGTTCCGCCGAAGGGTTTGTTGCTGCCGAAGGCGATATGAACCGTGCCGAAGACCTTTTCATCCTCCAGGACGTTCCCGGACAGCCTCGCCTTTTTGTTGGTGCCGATGCCGAATTCGGCCAGGATCCTGCCTTTGCCGGGTCCCAGCAATTCCATCAATTTTTTCCCCTCCGGACCGCTGGCACCCTCCAATTTCCCATTTTTAATGGAAAGCGTTATGGGACGGCTCAGCACGCCGACCCCGGCAATCGATCCGTCGACGAGGATGGTGCCGTTTGCCGAATCCTCCAACGGGGCGATATAGCTTTCCCCCGAGGGCAGATTTCCCGATTCCCCCCGTTTGCGGAAAATTCCCGTGCTTTTCAAACTCTTTCTTCCTTCGATGGAAAAGGTCAATCGGGTTTGGCCCTTTATGATTTTCACTTCCGAACCTTGATCCAGGATCCTGCAAAAGTGATCGGTCAGCCTTTCGATTTCGGAGCAGTCGGCGGTTATGGCTCCTTCGGAAAACATATCCACGGTGATCCCGGGCATGGTGGCCACCCGTGCTCCGGCCTCGGACGCTTTCTTGCGGGCATTGGTATGGGTCAGCGAATGCTGGGTTATGCAGAGTACCACGTCCGCGCGCTTCATCGCTTCGGCCACCGTTTCAGGAGGCTCTTCCCCGGATCGGGACCTCGGCTCCATGACCATCAGCACCGTTTCATGGCGAAGAGCGGTACCGGCGCGGTAAAATAAATCGGCGATCTCTTTCATCCCGGTGTCGCAGACGATCAGGATATTTTCTCCGTCGGAAAGGTTCATATTCCTCATCAAGATGGTTTTGGCGATTTCCGTTATTTTTTCCATGGCTTCTCCCCCATTGCTAATCCCTCAGTTTCAATTGATACCGCTGGATGGTATCGGCGACCTTGTCCCTTGTTTCCATCAATAAAGGCAGATAGGCTTCGATTTTTTCCTCCGTCATTCGGTAGACGGGGCCTGAAACGGTGATGGATCCGATCACTTCGTCGTTCGAAAACAAAGGGACGGCGATGGCGATGACTTCTTCCGTATATTCGCCCTGGCTGATCGCCCATCCTTGCTTCCGGATTTTTTTCAATTCCTTCCTTAATTCATCCGGATCCGTCATCGTCCGATCCGTATACTTGGTCAAGCCGTCGGATATGACGGATTCGATGAATTCTTCGGAGGTAAAGGCAAGAATGGACCGGTAAGATGCGCCTACGTATAAAGGGGCGCGGCTTCCGGCGGAAACGGAAAACTTGACTTTGTTTTCGGGTTCAACCACCTCCAGGGTCACCGCCTCTTTATTGTCCAAGACGATTAGAAAAACCGACTCCCCCGTTTGATCCCTCAATTCTTCCAATAACGGGCGGATCAAGTCGCGGGAATGGAGGCTGTCGTACATGATCATCCCCAATTCCCAGACCGCGTAGCCGAGAGAATATTTTTTTGTCACCTTGTCCTTTTTGACGAAGCCGTTTTTCTCCAATGTCTCCAGGATTCGGTAGACATTCGTGTGATTCATGTTCAGTTCGTTGGCTAACTCCCTGCCTCCCCATACCGGCTTTTCCCTGGTAAACATTTTGAGCACTTTAAGCGCCGCATTTAATGTTTTTAACATTTCGTTCCCCTCCCACCCAATTGTGGATTCGCTTAGCCTTAGATGGAAAGCGCTTTCCAAAACTGATTTTTATTAAAAATCAACCATTTCGGCGGCCCGTTCGCTGCGGAAAAAGGCCTGGGGAGCCCCTATACCTCTTCCACCTGCTGGCGGACAAGACGGGTTCGACGGGACGTCCATCCATTCCGTGAATGCGGTGCGGGCATCCGGAATTTGTCCGGCACATTTTTCCAACTTGACGACCATTGTATAAGGAACTAACAAAAATTTCAAGTTCTCTCCCCCCTTCTCCCAACGGGCTCATTTCCATGCATTTCGAACCCGGCTTTCAATGATTCTCTGAATATTCCTTTATTGTTAAATGAAGTCATTTTCCATCATAGCAAAGAAAAACTTCTTTTCAAGCACTCGTTTTGCCATGCCGGGACAAACCTTTCTCACGCCAGGCTCTTCTCGCTTTACCGGGATCGCCTTTTGCAAGTTCGGACCAGACAGGCTGCTGAGGGACGCTGCGCCCGAAAAATTCCCGTCCCTCAACAGCGCCATCTGGAACATGAAACGTCTGCTCCTCAGGAATCAGCGGGAAGAAGAAAAGAGAAAGTCAATGGCCGCCAGGGCATATACCTTCGCGCAGCGCAAAACGTCTTCCACGGCCACTTTTTCGTTATAGCCGTGGATGCTCGGCAGGTGGGCGGGGCCGTATTGCAGTACGGGGATGCGATGGGCCCTGAAATGGCGGGCATCGCTGCTCGCCCATTGCAAGACCCCGTACGCCTCTTTGCCGGTCACGTAGGAAATGTTGCTAATGACGGCCCGGCAGACCGGATCGTCCGGCGGCGTGAAGTTAGCGTTTCCCCGGAATCCGAAGGTTTCCATCTGATATCGGATGCCCAAACCGTCCAGTTCCCTATGCAAATGTTCGGCAACCTTTTCATGGGTGATTCCGAAGGGCAGCCGGCAGTCCACCTCGACCGTGCAGCTTTCCGGGATCACATTCGATTTTGTTCCCCCGGATATGGTTCCCACATTCACGGTGATTCTTTCCAGCACTTTTTGATAATTTTCATCCAGCTTTTCGACTGCGTTCATATACCGTTTGGTACGCGCAATAATGGGTTTGACCTCGTCGGGGACAGGGATGGGCAGCTCCCAAAGCTCCTGAATCTTCGCAATGGCCTTTATCGCATCCGCGATCGCATTTCTCCCGGCCACCGGGGAGAGGCTTCCGTGCCCGGGCTCCCCGAATACGGTCAATTTGAACCAAAAAGCCCCCTTTTGGCCGATCGTCGGATTCAGGGGGGATGAAGGCTCGGCGATCAAACACCCGTCCCCATGGATGATCCCATTTTCCAACAGGAAAGGCACCCCATATTTCCCGCCGGTTTCTTCATCGGGAACGATGGCCAGGGTGATTTTTCCCGGCAATTCGAGATTCAGTCTTTTCAGGAGGGAAACGGCAAAGATGATCCCGGACAGGCCGCCTTTCATATCGCTCGCCCCCCGTCCGAGGATCCAGCCGTCCTTCACTTCTCCCGAGAAAGGGGGAAAATCCCATTTGGATGGATCCCCGGCGGGGACCACGTCCGTGTGGCCGCAGAGGATCAAATGTTTTCCCTCGTCTCGCCCGTAGCCGGCGACCAGGTTGTACATCCTTTCCTTCGGTTCGTAAAAATCGACTTGAAAGCCGAATTGTTTGAGGTAGCCGGCGATAAAACGGCTGATTTCCGTCGAATCACCCGGCGGGTTTTCGCTCGGGATCCGGATGAGGGAGCTGCATAATTCGACCAGTTCCTGCTTCCGTGAATCGATTTCATGGATGATTCGCCGTTTTAAAACTTCCACATCCGTCATTTTGTCCTCACCTGATTTCCGAGGGTCTGCAAATGGTTCATTTTCCCATAAAGCTGTTCCAACCGGTCAAATTCGGCTTGATCATAAAAGGAACATTTCTTTTCCCCGTACTGTTTGGCCACTTCGATCACGAATCGGACAATCTGCTCGATGTCCGCCGGGTGGGTGGCGCCGGTTCCGCAGCCCGCCACCGCCGTTTCCGTCGTTACCGCCACGCCGACGACCGGACTTTTCGTCGCAACGGCGGGCTGGAGGATGCTGTTGATATGGTAAATCCCGTTGCCGTAAGGCGTAATGTCCTGCATGGTGATGGGCAAGGTTACAGGCAGCCGCCCCGTCGTCTGCATGTAGATGTGCAATAAATCATCGCTGACCTTCAAGATATACCCTTCTTTGACCGTCGGCGTAATGGCGAAACCTTTATGGTTTACGATCATGTTCCCCTTGGTCGTGTCGATGGATAAGATCGCTTCCATCTCCTCCGCCACTTCATGCCTGTTCATGGTGGAGATATCTACCGGCGAATCCATGAACGGAACCGGTTTATGGGGCAATGTCGGAGCCGTCGGGCAAACATGGGTCGTCAAAATAATATCCCCTTTTAACCGGTCCCCTTTTTTTGTCATATCCAGCAGTTTTGCGGCTGCGGCGATGCATGCAAGGGCTCCGTCTCCGTCGGATACGAAACCTTTGATTTCCGGACGGGCGCCGATCCCGCCCAACCTGCCGATAATCCCGAGGGTCGGCGCATCCCCTCCCGAAGCTTTCCCGTTTTCCCCGGGTATGGTCACTTTGACGAAGTCGGTGGATCCGGACTTGCCCTCGACTGTTTGGACTGTGATTTCGCCGATTCCGTCAATCCCTTCCAAGTAGCTTTTGACGTCTTCACCGGTTACGAAAAGATCATCCAATAGTTCATAAACTTCCATCACGTATTTTAATGACATAGGACATTCCTCCTTTTCTATTCCGCAAAATGGCAGGCGGCTTTGTGGCCGGCATGGTTTTTTATTTCTTTTAGATGGGGAACGGTTGTTTTGCAAATTTCCTTCGCAAAGGGGCATCTTTGGTGAAAACGGCAGCCCTTCGGCGGATTCACGGGGCTGGGGACATCCCCGCTCAAGATCAACCGTTCCTTTTGGGTGAAGGGCGATTCCTTGGGAACTGCGGAAAGCAGCGCCTTCGTGTAAGGATGCCTAGAGTTGTTGTAAATTTCCTCCCAGCTGCCGATTTCCACGATTTTCCCCAGGTACATCACCGCGATCCGGTCACAGAAATACCGGACCACGTTTAAATCGTGGGAAATAAATACGTAAGTTAAACCGAATGTTGCCTGCAATTCTTTTAATAAATTTAAAACTTGCGCCTGAATGGAGACATCCAGGGCGGAAACCGGTTCATCGCAAATGATCACCTCCGGCTGCAATGCCAACGCTCGGGCGATGTTTATCCGCTGCCGCTGACCCCCGGAAAATTCATGGGGATACCGCCCGGCATGCCACGGGTTCAATCCGACAATTTCCAGCAGTTCACGGACTCTTTTTTTCCGGAATTCTTTATCTCCGGCTTTATGGATGACCAGCGGTTCTTCGATCAGCTGGCCGACTTTTCTCCGGGGGTTTAAGGAAGCGTATGGATTTTGAAAAACCATTTGAACGGATTTCCGGAAGGAGCGGATGGCTTCCTTGTCCATGGCTGCCAACGCTTCCCCTTTGAATTTGATCTCTCCTTCCGTAGGCAGGATCAACCGATTGAGCAGTCGGGCCAGCGTTGATTTCCCGCAGCCCGATTCCCCGACGATTCCCAGCGTTTCGCCGCGCTGCACTTGAAAAGTGACGCCGTCGACCGCTTTGACGCTCTGCCTTGTCCTTTTAAAGGGGAAGGAGCTTTTTACGGGATAATGTTTTTTCAACTCGCGGACTTCGATGATCGTTTCAGCCACGGTATGCCTCCTCCTCTCTTTTCAATCGGCTTTCCCGGGTCTGGAAATGGCAGGCGACGAAATGGTTATCCCCGATTTCCTTCATTTCCGGTTTCCGGGAATAACAGATCGCTTGGGCGAAGGGACAGCGGTCCGCAAAGGGGCATCCTGGCATATTTTTGCTTAAATCTGGCGGGCTGCCCGGTATGGCCGGCAGCTTTTCCGACTTGGCCACAGAGCTGGTGATTTGGGATTTTAACAGCCCCCACGTATAAGGATGGAGGGGCTCGTTGTAGATCGTCCGCACATCGCCGGATTCCACGATTTTCCCGGCGTACATGACGGCGACTTTGTCGCACATTTCCCACACGACTCCCAAATCGTGGGTAATCATGATAATGGACGTTCCGATTTTTTCTTGCAGAGTCTTCATTAAATCAAGAATCTGGGCTTGGACGGTCACGTCCAAGGCCGTCGTCGGTTCATCGGCGATCAACAGCTTCGGCCGGCATGCGAGGGCGATGGCGATCATGACCCGCTGCCGCATGCCGCCGGAAAATTCATGGGGATACATACTGATCCGTTTTTCCGCTTCTGGGATCCCCACCAATTTAAGCATTTCCACAGCGATCTTTTTCGCCTCTTTTTTCGTTGTTTTCCGGTGGGCGCGGACCGCTTCCATGATTTGTTCCCCGACGGTGAACACGGGGTTGAGGCTGGCCATCGGGTCCTGGAAAATCATCGAGATTTCGTTTCCCCGGATGTTCCGCATCTCCCTTTCCGGCAAAGACAGCAGGTCTTTCCCCTCGAAAATGATCCTGCCGCCGGTAATTTTGCCGTTTGCGCTCGGAATGAGCCTTAACAGCGCCGTCGCAGTAACGCTCTTCCCCGATCCCGATTCTCCGACGATGCCCAAGGTTTCCTTTTTCTTTAACGAAAAACTCACCCCTTCCACGGCATTTACCACCGCGGAAGAAGAAAAGAACCGGACGTGCAGGTTCTCGACTTTTAACAATTCGTTCGACATCGCGATCCCCCCTGACGTGCGACGCTAGACTTTCATTTTTGGATCGAGCGCATCCCTGAGCCCGTCACCGAATAAATTGATGCCCAAGACGGTGATCAGGATGGCTAATCCGGAAAAGGTGGCCATGTGAGGACTTAATACCAAAAAATCCTTTCCGTCCTTCAAGATGCTGCCCCAGGAAGCCGTTGGAGGCTTCACCCCCAAACCGAGAAAGCTTAAGGCGGCCTCCGAAATGATCGCACCGGCGACGTTCATCGTTCCATAGACGATCAAGGGAGCCAAGCAGTTCGGGAAAACATGCCAGAACAGAATCCGACCGGAGGAAGCGCCAAGGGACCTCGCCACCTCCACGAATTCCTCCTCTTTCACGCTGAGAACCTGGCCGCGGACGATCCGGGCAAAACCGGGAATATTGGCGATTCCGATCGCTAAAATCACGTTGAAAAGTCCCTGCCCGAGGACGGTCATGAGGGCGATCGCCAGCAGGATGAAGGGAAAGGCGAACAAACCGTCCATCGTTCGCATGATCAACGCATCGAGTTTTCCACCGAAAAACCCTGCCGCCAATCCCAGGAGGGTTCCGAAAAAGCCTCCCACCAGGACGGCACCGATGCCGACGATTAAGGAAATCCTCGCCCCGTAAACAAGCCGGCTGAACAAATCCCGGCCATAGTTGTCCGTGCCGAGGATATGTCCATCTGTCCCCGGTTTTAATAGGGTGTGGGCCAGATCCATTTTGTTCGGAGGATGGGTGGCGATCCACGGGGCGAAAACGGCGATGATCACCATGAACAAAATGACCACCAGCCCGGCGGCGGCGAGGCGGTTTCGCAGCAGTTTTTTCAACAGGCCCGCTTCTTTTTTGTCCTCTTTTTCGGGTTTCAAAACTGGAACGGATCCGGAATGCATCTTCAGACCCCCCTCTTTTCCGCTGAATAATTGATTTTCGGATTCACGACTTTATAGAGAATATCCACGAGCAAGTTGACCAGGATGAAGATGACGGCGATGAACAGCACCGTTCCCTGGACGACCACGAAATCCCGTTTTTCAATGGCGTCGACGATGAGCCGTCCCATTCCGGGCCAGCTGTAAATCGTTTCCGTTAGCACCGCTCCGCCCAGCATCATGGAGATCTGCATCCCCAAAACCGTTAATATTGGGGTAAGGGCATTTTTAAAGGCGTGTTTGCAGACGACCAAAAATTCGCTTAAGCCTTTCGCCCTGGCGGTCTTGATATACTCTTGGGAGATGACTTCCAGCATGCTGGAACGGGTAATCCGGGCAAAATTCGCCATCGGGATGGTCGCCAAGGTGATGCTTGGAAGAATCAAATATTTTAGGAATGAAAGCATGCCGTCTTCCGGGGACCCCATTCCCGTTGCGGGCAGCCAGCCCAAATGGACGCTGAAATAAAGGACGAGCATCACGCCCAACCAAAAGATCGGCATCGATACGCCGATAAGGGACACGAGCATGACCGCATAATCGATGAGGGAATTTTGCTTATAAGCGGCTATGATTCCGGCGGGGACCCCGATTAAAATGGCGATCAATAATGCGGAGAAACTTAAAATCAGCGTGTTGGGGAATCTCTCCAAGATCAGCCCGATAACCGGTTCGTTGTATGTCAGGGAAACCCCCAAATCCCCGGTCAGCAGGTCTTTCATATAATGAAAGAATTGCACGTGTAGCGGATCATTCAATCCAAGCTCCTCCCTCAGTTCCTTCACATCCTCAACGCTAGCCTGCGGTCCCAGCATCACGCTGGCGGGGTCTCCGGGAATGATTCTCGTAATGATGAAAGTAATGATCGCGACGGCAAAAAGCGTCGGGACCAGATCAAAGAGCCTTTTCAGGATGTACTTGCCCACTCCTTGTCCCCCCTCTTGATTTCATTATCAGAATCATTGATTCATTATTTGAACTGATTAAAACTTAGTTTAGCATTCCTCCATTTGCTTGTAAATACGAAAAAAAGCGAAATAAAAATTTTTTTAAAAAATATTTACTATTCATTGACGTTGTGGTAATTTATTTAATAAATTCCTGTATATGAAATATTGATTCACAATATGAAACAACTGAAAGGGGGATTTTGATGAGAAAGAAAGGCATCATGCGATGGCTTCTGTTGTTGATTGTTTCGCTCACTTTGATCCTGGCCGGATGTTCCGGAAACAAATCCGGCACGACGGGCGGAGATGAAGGAGGTGAAGCTTCCGGGGGAAAACCGAAAGACGGCGGGGTGTTGTCCATCGGGCTGTCGGCAAACCCAAAAACATTGGATCCCGTCAAATATACCGGGATTTACGAATCCCACATCATGAAGGCCGTCACCGATACCTTGGTCGTATATAACGAAAACTTGACGGACTTCGTCCCCTCCCTCGCAAAAAAATGGGAAATATCCGATGACATGAAAGTATACACCTTTACCTTGCGGGACGACGTCTATTTCCAACCCGGAAAATTCCAGAACGGCAGAAAAATGACGGCTGAAGACGTCAAGTACAGTTTGGAGCGGTCCGCAAAAGAATCGGCCATGAACCGCTTAAAAGGCGTTGAGAAAGTGGAAGTGACCGGCGAATACGAAGTCAAGGTCTATCTGGAAAAACCGAATGCGGCATTTTTGGCCATGCTGACGGACGCAGGGAACGCCATCGTTCCGAAGGAAGAAGTGGAAGGCTGGGGCGATGAGTTTGGCAGCCATTTGGTCGGGACAGGTCCTTTCCAACTGAAAAGCTGGCAAAAGGATCAGGAGGTACAACTCGTCCGGCATGAGAAGTATTGGGGAGAAAAGCCCCATCTGGACGGGGTAACGTTCAAAATCATACCCGATCCGAACATGATGACCAACGCCCTGCGGTCGGGAGACATCGATATTGCGACGGACATCAAAGGACAAAACCGGGAGCTCGTTTCCAAGGATCCCAATCTGAAATTGCTTTCCAAGACCGCCCTTTCCATCACCTACCTCGACCTCAATAACCAAAAGGGTCCGACGAAGGACAAAAGGGTCCGGGAAGCGATTTACAAAGCGACCAATGTGGAAGAAATCGTGAAAGGCGTCAACCAGTGGGGCGGCGCGGAGGTGTCCTATCTGCCTTTGCCGAAGGGTTCTTGGGGATACAGCAAGGAGTTGGAAAAGCTGGTTCCATCCTATGATCCCGAAGAGGCGAAAAAATTGTTGGAGGAAGCCGGATATCCGAACGGATTCAAGACGGAAATTTACGTAGCGGAATCGCGGGTCCCCTATGCGACCATTTTCCAAAACCAAATGAAGGAAAATTTAAACATCGATGTCGATATTAAAGTAGTCGATTGGGGAACTTACAGCGATACCGTCTCAAAAGGAAACGCGCCGATGAATATCGGCGGATGGACATGGTATCCCGATCCTTACTTCTTCTTGTTCCAATTGTTCCACAGCGACCAAATCGGTTCCCTTGGAAACGGCAAAGGATATTCCAATCCGAAAGTGGACGAGCTTTTGGACCGTGCCGTTTCCGAAACGGTTGACCAAAACGAAAGAGCCAAACTGTATCAGGAAGCCCTTGAGCTCATCGTCAAGGACGTGCCCCGCATCGAGCTGGACAACCAGGAAGTGACAGCGGGCATTAACAAAAAAGTAAAAGGCTTCAACGTATCCCCGGACTTCTCCGTCCAAATTGTCAGCCCGAACGGCGTAAATGTTTGGCTGGAACAATAACCGTGAAAAAAACCTTTAAAACAGCCAGGTTCCATCCCGTTCATCCGATCGCCCTGTTGCCATCGTGCAACGGGCTCCTTTTCTTTTTTCAATCCTTATCCCAAATTGACCGCAAGAAATGTTGAGGAATTATTTCGGAGGGAAGGTTTCCCATGACAGCGACCGCCATCGTAAACGCCAATATCTATGACCATGAAACGGGAAAATTTTTCAAAGGCAGCGTGTTGATCGAAAAAGAAAAAATCAAGGCGGTCACCGCTGCCGAAAACGGCTTTGACGGCTGCTCCAAGATCGACGCGGAAGGATGTTTTCTGACTCCCGGTTTCATCGATACCTGCTCCCAAATCGGTTTGAAGGAAACCGGTTTGCGATGGGAAGGAGACGACAGCTTTGAACCCATGGGCGAAGAAACGCACCGTTTGCAGGTCATCGACGGGATCTATCCTTTCGATCCCTCCTTTCACGAGGCCGTGTCGAACGGCGTTACCGCCGCCCATGTCGTATCCTCCCCCGGATCCGTAACGGGGGCCAGAACGGCGGTGATTCATACTTGGGGGATTACGGTAGATCAAATGGTCCTTCGGAAACATCTGGGCTATTCCTTTTCATTGGGGGATATTCCGAAACGGACCTTTTGGGAGAGGACGAAAACCCCGCTTACGCGGATGGGAATCGCCAGGCAGATCCGGAATGTCCTAAAGAATTTAAAAAAGAATGGTAACCTGGCGGAAACCTCCGTCTTTTTCCGCTGCCACCGGGCCGATGACATCATGACCGCTTTCCGGATCGCCCGGGAATTCGACATCCCATTCCATATCATCCACGGGACGGAATATGCCAAAGTGAAAGACGAACTTCCGGCCGGCGGGATTTCCGTCATCGCCGGACCCTGCTTCCAGCCGATGGACAGGGAAGAATTGCGAAACCTCGATTACACCATGTACAGAACCCTTTTTGATAATAATGTCCCTTTCACCTTTGCCACGGACCATCCGACGGGTTTTGTCAGACATCTCCATCTGGAAGGCGTCCTCGCGCTGAAGGCCGGAGTCCCGGAGAAAACCGTCCTGAACAGCTTGACCTCGGATGCGGCCCGATTATTGAAGATCGACCACCTGACCGGCAAGATCCAAAGGGGTCTGTATGCCGATCTGGTGCTATGGTCGCAACATCCCCTCGATTTAACCGCAAGGGCGGTCAGGACCTTTATCAAGGGAAAACAAGTTTACCATGCGGGGTGAAAAAATGTTGAAAGTGTTTCGGGGCGCAAAGATCTATACGATGGACAAGAAAAACACGGTTTTATTTAATGTGGATCTTTGGGTGAAGGACGGGAAGATCATCGGCTTCGGCACCGAAGCGGACGTTCCCTCCGACGCTGAAGTGGTGAATGCGGAAGGAACGGTCATTACCCCCGGATTGATCGATATTCATACCCATGTGGGCATATGGAGGGAAATCGACGAACAGGTAAACGATGCCAATGAATACGCTTCTCCCGTCACCCCTGGGCTTTATGTCATCGACGGCATCGACATCCATCATTTTTCCTTCGAACTGGCCCGCCGGGGCGGGGTGACGACGGTGCAAACCGGTCCCGGAAGCGCAAATCCCATCGGAGGAATTTGGTGCATATTGAAAACCGGGGGAAACTCACTGGATGAAAGGATCGTCAAAGAAAAAAGCGGCTTAAAAGGCGCGCTCGGGGAAAATCCGAAAAATATGTTCGGCCAATTCTACCATAAACCCCCTTATACAAGAATGGCGATCGCTTATTTGATCAGAAAAGGATTTCAGGAGGCATTGGCCTTATCGGAAAGCGAGCGTCGGGAAGCTTTGGAAAACGGAACGGATCTTGCCCCCTATCTTGAGGTGCTGGAAGGAAAGATGCCCCTCCATTTGCATTGCCACCGCGCGGATGATATCGCAACCGCCATTCGGATTGCCAAAGAGTTTCAAGTGGAGTTGTGCCTGGAGCATTGCACCGAAGGGCATTTGATGCTGGAAGAAATCAAGGAAAGCGGTGCGCGCGTGACACTGGGCCCCTTTATGTTTCCGGCAACAAAATACGAAACGAGGAACGCGACGCCCGAATCCCCGAAGCTGTTCCGCGAAGCGGGCATTCCATTTGCCATCATGACGGACCATCCTTTCATCCCGGTCCATTTTCTTTCCCTTTGTGCCGCCGAAGCCGTCAAGTATGGGCTGGATGAAACCGCCGCTCTGCGAAGCATCACCTGCGAGGCGGCCAGGATCGCGGGAATCGACGGCCGGGTCGGTTCATTGGAGCCAGGGAAGGATGCGGATCTCGTCATCTGGTCCCGCCACCCCTTTGACAGCCGCGCCGAAGTGCTGGCCACATATATTAACGGGGAAAGGGTATATTCCGCCCATGGGGGGACGGACCGATGAGGAAGCCGGTCGCTGTGGTCACCATCGGCCAATCGCCGCGGACGGATCTGATCCCCTTTGTTTGTCATTTTTTCCCGGAAGGTACGGAAATCGTGGAAAGGGGCGTCCTCGATGGCCGGACGGAAACGGAAATGGCCTCCCTTGCGCCGGAGCGGGGCGAGACGGTACTCGTTTCCCGTTTAAGAAACGGAAAAAGCGTCATAATGGCAAAGGAAAAAATCGAACCGGCCATCCAGACCATCATCGATGAATTAAACCGGGACACTTTTGCCGCCATATTGCTGGCATGTACGGGCAAATTCCGGCCCTTTGCCAGCAAAATTCCCGTCGTCTGCCCGGATTATCTCCTCTGCCAGGCTGTAAAAGGTTTGCTGGAAGGCGGGAAGATCGGCTTAATCGTTCCCCTGAAGGAGCAGGCCGGTTCGGCGGAAGAGAAGTGGAAGGAAGCGGGATTTGCCACAGCGGCCGAAGCCGCCTCGCCCTATGATTTTCAGGAATCCGCCTTGATCGAAGCGGTAAAAAGGCTGGACCAAACGGACGCCAAAGCCATCGTCCTCGATTGCATAGGCTATACGCAGGAAATGAAGGATCTTGCAAAGAAACATACCGCAAAACCCGTCTTTTTGCCACGAAGCCTGATCTTCCGCCTGCTGGCGGAACTTTTGTAATTTTGCAGGCAAGGCAGATCCCCGCAGCGGGAAAATACGGACAGGAAAGAACCGCTTTTTCCTGATTTCGGATGAAAGGGGAGGCCATCCGCCTCCCCTGATCCGTTCTGAAAAGCATGCAAATTCCTTTGTAAACGATTTCGAAAGCCAATAAGCTGGATGCTCACCAAAATCCGGGAATATACGCGCGTTTCGGTAATGAAGCATCCCCCCGGTCAGCACACCCGAACCCCGGAAAACCCGAGGCCATTCCTTTTTGGCCATAATCCCTTAAACCGGTGCATCGAGCCCGGCGGAAACACGGGCGGTACTATTCCTTTCGGATCAGTTCCAGTTCAACCGGAATAAACGTGTCCACCTTTTCGCCGTTCAACACTTTAACGGCGGTTTCCACCCCGATTTCTCCCATCTTTTTCGGCTTTTGGGCGATCGTGGCGAACAATTTCCCCTCTTCAACCGCTTTAACGGCGTCATCGGTCGCGTCGAAGCCGACGACAATGACGTCTTTCAATCCCGCGGCTTCAATGGCCTCCAGCGCACCCAAGGCCATTTCGTCATTGTGAGCGAATACCGCTTGGAAATCTTTCGTGCTCTGGATGATGTTTTCCATGACGGACAATCCTTGCGCCCGGTCGAAGTTGGCCGTTTGCCTTGCGACAACTTCAATGCCGGAAGCTTCTTTTATGGCGTCGTTAAAACCTTGCCCCCGTTCGCGGGCCGCCGAGGAACCGGAAATCCCTTCCAATTCGACGACTTTTCCTTTCCCCGCCAATTGCTCGATGATCAATTCCCCGGCCATCTTGCCTCCAGCCACATTATCGGAGGCGATATGGGCCGCCACTTCCCCGCCTTCCGCGCTCCGGTCGATGGTAATGACCGGGATGCCGGCGTCATTCGCCGCCTCGATGGCGGAGACGACGGCGGACGAATCGGCGGGATTAACCAATAACAGATCCACGCCCTGCTGGATCAGGTCTTCAATGTCGCTGACCTGTTTTGCCGGGTCATCCTGGGCGTCCACCGTCGTCAGATCCACGCCCAATTCCTTCGCTTTCGCTTCCGCACCCTCCTTCAGCGTGACGAAGAAGGGATTGTTTAATGTGGAGATCGATAGCCCGATTTTCTTTTTCTCCGAATCTTTTCCCCCCTCATTTCCGGAATTTTTTTCCTTCCCCTCGTCCATCGAACAGGCACCCAGCAGCAAAACGGCAATCACGAGGCTGAAAAACTTGAAAAGCAACCCCTTTTTCATATCCATACCTCCCTCAAAAATTGGTTATATTAAGCGGATTTTTTGCGGTCCAAAAGAACCGCAAGCAAAATGACTCCGCCTTTTACCACTTGTTGATAAAAGGATGAAACATTCAACAGATTCAGTCCGTTGTTCAATACCCCGATGATCAGCGCCCCGATCAGCGTGCCGGCGATCCGTCCCCGGCCGCCGGAAAGGCTTGTTCCCCCGATGACCACCGCGGCGATGGCGTCCAGTTCGTAGGAGATCCCTGCCGTCGGCTGGGCCGAGTTCAATCGGGAGGCGAGGATGATTCCTGCGAAGGCCGACAGGAGGCCCGAGATGGTATATACTCCGATTTTTATCCGGTCCACGTTCAATCCCGACAGCCTGGACGCCTCTTCATTGCCGCCGACGGCATATACCCCGCGGCCGAAGGTGGTTTTTTTCAGTACCAAATAAAGGATAAGGAATATAGCCAGCATGATGTAAACGGGAACGGGAACGCCGAGGAAATATCCCCGTCCGATCATTTTAAATGCGACTGAATCGGAAAATCCCGTAATCGGCCTCCCTTCCGTGTAAACCAGGGTCAGACCGCGGAAGATCGTCATCGTGGCGAGGGTGGCGATAAACGGCGCCACCTTCCCTTTGGCGATGACGAAACCGTTCGCCGCCCCCATCAGCGCGCCGAGGACCAAACCGGCGCTTACCGCCAGCACGGGATCCATGCTGTCGGTCATGAAGCCGGCGGCCAGCGCGGAACAAAGGGCCAATATGGAGCCGACGGAGAGATCGATGCCGCCGGTCAGGATGACATAGGTCATCCCGAAGGCCAGCAAGGCATTGATGGAGACCTGGCGGAAAACGTTTAAGATGTTGGTGACGGTCAAAAAGTTCGGGCTGAGGATCGTGAGGACGATAACGATCAACAGCAGGCCGAGCAAGGGCCCCATCTTTTGAAAAAATCCTTTCATGTTCATCATACTTTGCCTCCCGTTGCCGCCGTCATGATTTTCTCCTGGGTCGCCTCTTCCCTCGGGAAAACGGCGGCGATCTTCCCTTCGTGTATCACCATAATCCGGTCGGACATTCCCAAGATTTCCGGCAGTTCCGAAGAAACCATAATGATGGAAACGCCTTTTTCCGTCAATTTGTTCATGATCTCATAGATTTCTTTCTTTGCGCCCACGTCCACTCCCCGCGTAGGCTCATCCAAAATCAGGAGCTTCGGTTCGATCCCGATCCATTTTCCGAGAACGACTTTTTGTTGGTTGCCGCCGCTTAAGGATTTTACATTTTGCTCCCGCCCCGATGTTTTGATCCTTAAGAGGCTGATCAATCGGTCCACAAATTGCAATTCCTTCTTCTTGACGACCAATGATTTCGCCGAGATTTTCTTTAAATTCGGCAGGGTGAGATTTTCCCGCACGGACATATCCAGGACCAGGCCTTGCCCTTTCCGGTCTTCCGTCACGAATCCGATCCCGTTTTTAATAGCGTCGGCGGGGTTCTTGATCTGTACCGGTCTGCCGTCCAAATACACGGTACCCTTCGCCCCTTTTACGGCACCGAACAGGGCTTGCATGATCTCGGTTCTCCCGGAACCCATCAGGCCGGCCACCCCGAGAATTTCGCCCCTTTTGACCGTAAAATGGATCCCCTTGACCCGGCCGGCCGACAGGTTTTCCACCTGCAGGCGGACTTCCCCGGGGACGGCGGTTCGCTTCGGAAACCGCTCGCCCAGTTTTCTTCCTACCATCATGCGGATCACTTCGTCAAAGGATGTTTCCTTCGTTTTCATCGTGCCGATCCATTGGCCGTCCCTCATGACGGTCACCCGGTCGCTGATCCGGAAAATTTCCTCCATCCGGTGGGAAATATAAATGAAGCCAATCCCTTGTTTCTTCAGTTCGAGGATCACGTTGAACAGGGTTTCGATTTCCCTGTCGGTCAATGCGGAAGTCGGTTCGTCCATGATGATGACCTCGCTTTTTCGGGCAATCGCCCGGGCGATTTCCACCATTTGCTGTTCTCCGACCGAACATTCGATCATCGGTTTTTCCGGATCCAGTTCCACCCCTAATGCGTCTAAGGCCCGCTTCGTCTCTTCAATCATTTTTTTCATGTCGATCAACGGGGTTTTTCCGCGGGTCAGCGGGTTCCCCAGGAAAAAATTTTCCGCAACCGACATATACGGGATATTGTTCAATTCCTGGTGGATGATCGATAGGCCGGCGCGCTCCGCATCCTTCGGATTGTTGAAAACGGTTTCTTTTCCTTTGTAAAAAATGCTCCCCCGATCTTTCTTATAAATCCCCGTCAAGATTTTGATCAGCGTCGATTTTCCCGCGCCGTTTTCCCCCATCAGGGCATGAATTTCGCCGGGGTACAAATCGAAGGACACCCCTTTTAACACCTGCACGTTGAAAAAGGATTTATGGATATCACGCATTTCAATAACCGGTCTTGCCTCCGCCATTTTCGCTCCCCTCCCGTTTGGAATTCCGCCCTTCGGCCCGTGTCAGGAAAAGATGACGCCGGCCTGCAAGATGATGTTCGCATAAGGGGTGGCCTCTCCGGTGCGGATGACCGCGGCGGCTTCCTTTGACAATCTTTTCAATTCCTCATGTGAAACCGTTTCTATTTTGGGGAATTTTTCCCGGACGATGGAAAACAACTGCGGATTCTTCTCGGCCATCTCCTCGGCCAAGATGACCTTTTCAATCACCATATCCCTTTCGACGGCCTGGAGCACCTCAAGGAAAGAAGGTTTTCCCAATTCCAGGGCCAAGTCGATTTTTTTTACGCCGGCGGGGACGGGAAGCCCGCAATCGGCGATGACGATGGTATCGGTATGGCCTAAATCGGCAAGCACTTTAGCGATTTCACTGTTTAAAATCCCATGTTTTTTCAATGCTCTTATCCTCCCCGCATCTATTGTGGCTCCGGTTGGCCGGCCCTCATTTTCCGGTTTGCGGACATCACCGTCCGTTCATAAAACTTTCCAGCTGCGCCCTTGTCGGCATTCCCCCTTGAGCGCCTGGCTTGGTTACGGAAAGGCTGGCGGCATGGACCGCATACCGGCAGGCTTCTCCCAAGGAAAGGCCTTCGCTCAGGAAATGGGCCAGCGCCCCGTTGAACGTATCCCCGGCGCCGGTCGTATCCGCCGCATCCACTTGCGGAGCCGGGATTTCGATCTTCCTCTCCTTTTCATGATAGACGGCTCCCTTTTTTCCGAGGGTGATGATGAGCTTTTCCAGGAATTCTTCTTTGAAGGTTGCGCTTTTCATCAGCGCTTCCGCCTCATGTTCATTCGGGGTAAGGTAGGTGATCATCTCCCACCAGCCGTCCGGGATCGGCTGGAACGGAGCGGGATTTAAAATCGTCCGGATCCCGAACCGTTCCGCCCAGAAGAGGACCCGTTCGACGGTGTCAAGCCGGGTCTCCAGCTGCATGAGGATGATGTCGCTTTTTTCCAGTGCGTCTTTCATCCGGTCGATATCTTCCGGAGCCAATTGGAAATTGGCCCCCGGAACGACGATGATGGAATTTTCCCCTTGGGCGAGAACGATGAGGGCGGTGCCGGTGGAAACGTGTGTAACCGGTTTCACACGGTCGACAAGAATGCCTTCCTTTTTCAAATAGGTCAAATATTCATGCCCGAAAGGATCGTCCCCGACGCAGCCGATCATCTGCACGGTTCCGCCCAGCCTGGCGGCGGCGACGGCCTGGTTGGCCCCCTTTCCCCCGAAGCTGGTTCGGAATTCGCTGCCGATGAGCGTTTCTCCGGGTTTCGGAAAACGGTCGACGGTGGAAATCAGATCGATATTCAAACTTCCGACAACGGTGATCATGGTCTACCTCCGCTCTCCTCGCGAATTTGAAATTTTTGCTTACGTCGATTCCCTGACGATCAGCTTCGCTTCAAAAACGTAATGGCTAGTCCGCAATTTTCCGCCGTTGATCAGCTCGAGTAGCAGTTCCCCCGCCTTTTTCCCCAGTTCGCTGATCGGCTGCTCCATGGTCGTCAATTCGGGGGTCACGGCCGTTCCCCATTCGATGCCGTCAAACCCGATGATTTTCAGCCGGCCAGGGATCGGAATGCCCAATTTGGAAGCGGCCTTCATGGCGCCGACCGCCATCACGTCGTTTCCGGCGAAGACCCCGTCGATTTCCGGGTGTTTTTCGAACAATTCCAGCGCATTCTCCATCGCCGTGTTCAGATCATAGTTTCCGGGAACGATATACGGTTTCAAACCGTTTGCCCGGATTTCGTCCCTGTATCCCCGCAACCTCTCTTCCGCGGTGCGGACCTTCGCAGGGCCCCGGATATGGGCGATGTTTCTGCACCCCCGTTCGAGCAAATGCCGGACGGCCTTGCGTGCGCCGGCGTAGTTGTCGACGGAGACGGACGGTATTTCCTCGCCGATCACCCGATCCAGGCAAACGACCGGAAGCGAGAGCTCGCTGATGTGCTCTTTTTTCAAAGTGTTCGATACGACCAAAAACCCGTCCACGTATTTGGAGACCATCAAGTCGATGCTCTTCAGCTCGTTTTCAAGGATTTCATCGCTGTTGAACAATAGGATCGTATACCCGGCCCTTTTCATGACCATTTCCACGGAGCGGACCAGTTGGGGAAAAAAGGGGTTCGTAATGTCCGGAATGATAAAACCGACCGATTTGGAAGTTTTTTTGAACAGGCTCCGCGCCACCGCGTTCGGTTTGTAGTCGAGGCTCAGAATGGCCTCTTCGACTTTTTTCCGGGTGTCCTGGTGCACGTATCCCCGGTTGTTCAGCACCCGGGATACGGTGGCGACCGATACGCCCGCCAGCTTTGCCACATCACGGATCGTTGCCATCTTTCCTACCAGCCGTTTCATCAGGATTTGGGATTTTTCCGATAGGTAACCGGTTACACATTTCAAAAAATATATAACTTCTTTTCCACAAAGAAGTTTCAAAGATTCGCGATCTTTTCCTTCATTATAAAATGTAAGTGCTTTCATGTCAACGGAATTTGCGGGAAAATGGAGGGAATTTTTCCGGCCATAAAAAAGAGGGGGCATCATGCCCCCTCCCCCGCAGCCGGTTCAAGCCCGCAGGTTTCCGGCAAAACCGTTCTCCTGCGCTGCGGACTCGGAATAAGCACCTATTTTGCATCCGCTTTTTCCGCAACTTCTATGGCCTTATTGCCGGGATGAAACCGGCCCCGTACTGCTTATCGGATTTCTCCCAAAAGCCGGTAGGCTTCCTCTTTCGATTGGACATTCAACAACCGGGACCGGAAGGTTTCATCCATTAATTTCCGCGACAACATTTGAAGAATTTTTAAGTGGGCGTTTCCGGCGGCCCGTTCGGGAACGGCCAACATGAAAATCAGTTTTGCGTCGTTTCCGTCGATGCTGTTCCAATTCACGCCATCCCGTTTCAGCCCGAAGGCGACCGCTGGGCGTTTTACCCCGGCCGATTTGCCGTGGGGGATGGCGATGGCCATGCCCAAGCCCGTGGAGCCTTCCTTTTCCCGGTTGAAGATCGCCTTTTTAAACTCTTCCTTGGAAGATAGAATTCCTTCCTTGTCCAGCATTTCGACCATTTCGTCGATGATCTCGTCCCGGGTTGAGCCCTTCAAATCCGGTTCGATCAAATTCATATTCGTCAGATCGGCCAGTTTAAAGTTTTCCGGGGTTTCAGCGGAATCCGAAAGTTTTTGGGCTTCATCGGCGGCGGATTTCTCCTTTTTTTCCCTTTTTGCAGCCTTTCCGTTCCCGTCCTCCACGTCCTTTTTCAAAAGATTAACCATGAACGCCGTAACGAAGGAACCGATGATGGCCGCCACAAAAAACATGAAAACATTGTCCACCGCGCCGAGGACGGCCACGATGGGACCGCCGTGGGCGACCCGGTCTCCCACGTTCCCGATCATGGCAATCACCGAACCGGCCATGGAGCCGACGATGATGCTCGGAATGACCCGCAGCGGATCCCGCGCTGCAAAGGGGATTGCGCCTTCCGTAATACCGAACAATCCCATGGTGAAGGTCGCTTTTCCGGCTTCCCTTTCTTCCTGGCTGTATTTTCGTTTGTTGATGAAGGTCGCCAATCCCATGCCGATGGGCGGAATGCAGATGGCGACGGCAATCGGACCCATGATGCTGTAGTTTCCTTCCCCGATCATGGCCGCGCCGAACAGGAAGGCGACTTTATTGAGGGGACCGCCCATATCAAAGGCTATCATCGCGCCAAGGATCATGGCCAAGACGATGGAGCTTCCGCCTTCCATCGTTGCCAGCCAGTCCGTCAGGGATTCAAACAGCTTCGCGACCGGAGCGCCGATGACAAAAATCAGCAAGAGCCCGACGATCAGCGAAGAAATGATCGGGATGAAGATAATCGGCATGACAGGCTGGACGGCCTTCGGCACTTTGATCCGCTTGATCGCAAGGGCCACGTAACCGGCGAGAAATCCGGCGATGATCCCGCCGATGAACCCGGCTCCTGCTTCGCTTCCGTAGAAGCTGCCGTTTGCCGCGATGTAGCCGCCGATCATGCCGGGAACGAGACCCGGCCGGTCCGCGATGCTTACGGCGATAAAGCCCGCCAAGATCGGGACCATGAACATAAAGGAAGCGGCACCCAATCTTTCGATGTGTTTCCAGAAGGAATCATCCGGAATGACGATCCCCTTCGGCGTTTGTTCCCCGCCGAGGGACAAGGACAGGGCGATCAGCAGCCCGCCGACGACAATGAAGGGAACCATGTAGGAAACGCCGCTCATCAAATGCCGATACACCGGATTTTCTTTCCGGACGCTTTTTTGGTCCGCATCCGCCGCGGCGGTTTGGGGCCGATAGATGGGGACGTCCCCTTCCAGTACCTGTTTGATCAATTCTTCCGGGCGTTTGATCCCGTCCTGGACGCCCGTGATCAGCACCCGTTTCCCGGCAAAACGTTCCTTCGGGACTTCCTTGTCCGCGGCGATGATGATTCCGTCGGCTTCGGCGATATCCTTTTCCGTCAAGGGGTTTTCAACACCGATGGAACCTTGGGTTTCGACTTTGATGTCTACGCCCAGCGCTTCACCGGCCTTTTGCAGGTTTTCTGCCGCCATATACGTGTGCGCGATGCCGACCGGACACGCCGTAACCGCAAGTATTTTTGCCTTTCCCATCGTTTTCTTGTTCCTCCCCGAAGCGTTTTCTCTGATGCATGATTTTCTTTCCTCTTTATCATAATGCCGGTTTGTCCGAAAAATATTTTTAATTTTTACCGGAACTTGCGGTAAGAAACGTTTATTTACGGAAAGGACAGACCGTGTTGCCGCCCCCGGAGAAACATTTATTGACGGAAAAAAGTCCGTATTTTCGTCCCCCTGTTCGGATGTTCCGCGGGAAAAAAGGTTGTTCGGCGGAAAAAACAAGCCGTATTGCCTTCTCCCGTTCGGACATTTGCGGGAAGAAATGTTTATTGGCTTAAAAAACAAGTCCTGTTGCCTCCGCCCGTCCGGACATCCCACAAAAAAAACGATGGCGGCAAGGGCGGCGGGCCCGGTACGGATTTCCGTAAAAAGGCCGTTACGCGCCGGCTGAGGAGGAAAAAGCTGCCCTTTGCGGATCCTTGCGTTTGGTTTGTGCGGGGGAAGCGTTCGGCCTAAAAAATAAGGGCGTTCCCGCCCGTCCGGGAACGTCCGAACATGGTATCGCCGCAGGATCCCATGGTTTTGCCGCCTTTTTCTTTCAGAAGGGAAAGCGCCAATGCACTACCGGATGATTGATGATATGTTCAGCACTTTCCTTTCAATAGAAGAAAAAGCACCCGGCAGAAATCGCAGCAGCCAGCGAATCTTTGCAAGCACTTTCCTTTCAATAGAAGAAAAAGCGTCCCCTTATTGCGGCACCGTACCGAAAGGACTTGCAAAGGCTTTTTCTTCCCCCAAGTCCTTCAGCACGTGCAGAAGATCTTGATAATTCCTCGCTTCCGTAAAGGATTTGACGGCATCCCGGGTTTCGCTGATCAACGCGATTTCCTTCATGACGCCGCGGGCTTCGTCTTTTTCCCGGCTGCCGATGGCGAGCAGGAAGACGAGGGAAACCTTCTCATTTCCCCACTCCATTGGCTCCCGCAATACCGCCAAAGCAACCGCGGAACGCAAAACCATCGAAGGGTCGCCGTGGGGAATCGCGAGGCCTCCGCCTATGGCCGTCGCCGATTTTCGCTCCCTTTGCATGGCGCTGGCGATGAACCCTTTTTCGACATAGCCTTTTCTGTATAGTTCCATGCACAGCATTTCCACCACTTCATAGCGGTGTTCCTTTTGCCATCCGATAAAGACGGTATCTTCACGGATGAAATTGGCGAGCACGGGCTTCCCGGCGACAAAGGATTTTCCCTTGTCCCACTCGGCCAGAAGCCGTTTCAGCTTTTCCCCGTCCCTCGTTTCAAACAGGGGCGAAATGACGATGCAGGGAATCTCGGTTTTTTCAACGGGAACGGTGGAAAGGATCAAATCGATGGCATGGTCCTTTAAGAAATCCGGAAGTTCCGCTTTTCCCAAGCAGCCCAAAATCTCGATATCCGGAAACTGACGGGTGATTTTCGTTTCCAAGAGCCGGGACATCCCGATCCCCATGTGGCAGACGATACATGCTTTTACCTTCTCTCTTTTGTTTTCCAGGCGCTCGGCGGAAGCCTGAAAATGCAAGACGATGTACCCCGCCTCATCCTCCGGCATATTCGCGATTTCGTCGATGCCTTCCATGGCCAGAATCACCATGCTGAACATATAGGGATACATCTTTTTGATATTTTTCAAGAGGGGATTGGTAATCGGCAGCCCGTATTTCATCCGGAACCGGACGGCGTGCATATGGACGGCGAGACCATGAAACAAAGCCTCGTCATCGGCAAAAGGAAGGAAGGTCAACCGGGTCATTTTTTCGATCAGCCGCCGGAGGATGCCGGCCGTTTCCTCGTCCCATCGGAATTTTTCCCGGGTCCCCTCTTCCCATTTTTTCCGGCTGCCGACAAGAAGCCAAGTAAAATAGATCTTTTCCTCTTCCGGAAAAGCCAACCGGAGATCGTTCGCAAGCCGCCGGCAAAACCATTCCGAACAATGATATTCCCTTTGCCGGACGGCGGTCTCCCTTTCCTTTTCGGGAACGGCCACAGGCGACTGTTGCCGGATTCTTTTGACCATGATCAAGGCGTGGATCTGCAAACTTTCCAAGGCATCGTCCGTAAAAGAAACGGAGAATCTCCGCTGCATGTCATCCAAGGCGTTTTTCACCGTCGTGACTTCATGGGGCAAAAACAGATCAAGGACATAGCTTTTATGGCAGGCGGCGTCCGGGAACAGTTCATTCAAATGGGCCAGGGCCATCCTTTTGTCCAGCTCCGACCCTACGACCCTATTTCCCAGTTTCGGTTTGGAAACGAGCCGCAAACGGAACCGTTCCAGCCAGCCGGCGAGAGATTTCATATCTTTGTTTATGATATTTTTCGAAACAAAATACTTGTCCGCAAATCGGGAAAGCGGTATCGGATCCCGGCTGGTCAGCAGCTGGAAAGCGATCTCAAACAGCCGTTCTTCGCCGCTCAGCGAGCGTGTGGAAAAAAGCTCCCGGAAAAGCTCGGCCTTTTCCCCTTCCCCGATCGCCAAAGATATGCCGACCCCGGGTTTGCGGATGAGTTTTGCCCCGCTGGTCCTCCGGAGGAAATTTTCGATCTGGTCCAGATCATTCCTCACGGTTTTTTCCGAACAGCCGAGCTGCTTTGCCAATTCTTCGACTCGAAAAATTTCCTTTTTTCCGGTCAACAATATTTTTAACATTTCCTTCTGCCGCTCGTTCATCCCAGCCACCTGCCTTCCTGATGCGAAAAGATCCGGTCAAGAAGGAAAAAATCATCTCCCAGGATATAATAAAACATTTCCTTCTATCCGTCATGAAAAAGCTCCGGCATTTCATCCGGAATTTAATGGAGAAGAAACGGGCGGCGGATTCGCTCTTTGACGCCCGCAACGGCATTTCGGAGGAATTTCAAAGGGAGGCGTCTTGCGGCCGGCTGCGGAACCATGCGGAGCAATCAAAGGAAGGACGGGCGGACGTGACCGGCATTTCGGACGGCTTATATGACGGCGGCGACAGAAACCCGCTGGGATTTTGCCTGAAACAGGTTGTAAGGATTAAACGGGCGAACCCGGACGGTATTGGTTTCCGCCGTCCTATTTGGATGAAGTCCAAGAAACCGTGTAAAAAGAAGCGGACGGGGAAGGGTCCTATTGCCAAGACCCGAGTCTGCGAAGCGGGACGCAATAATTTCTCAAAGATGTGGACGTAACCCTTCTTCGGAAACGGGTAGGAAAAAACCGTCCCTTCATAATCCGGGACGGTTCATTCGGTCGAGAAAATGCCGAAGGAAACGTTCGGCGTCCACTTCCGTGCATACATCCACGTTCGGTTCCGGGTGGCCCGGCCGCAAGTCGGCGACGGTTCTTCCCTTCGAGATCTCCCCCTCCGTATCCACCTGCACGTACAGCCGTTCCGTTTTGACAAAGGACGGATCGATGACCGCGCCGACGGCCAAAGGGTCGTGAAGGGCGCAGCCGCCGATGGACGGATAAAACTTTAAATAGGCGTCCATGTAAAATTCCGTAATATGAGTTAAAAATCTGCCCAATGGCGTGCCGATTTTCCGCCATTCGTCCAAAACGCTCCGCGGAAGAAGGGTTTTCATCGTCACGTCGAGGCCGACCATGGTGACCGGCATCCCGGAGCGAAAGACCAGCTCGGCGGCTTCCGGATCTGCGTAAATATTCGCTTCCGCGACCGGCGTGTAATTCCCCGGATGGAAAACGGCGCCGCCCATCAGCGTGACATTTTTCACGAGGCGGGCGATGGAGGGATCTTTCATGACGGCCAGGGCGAGATTTGTCAACGGGCCGACGGGGATCAGGGTCACTTCATGGGGATAGGTGCGGACCATCCGGACGATGAAATCGGCCGCATGTTCGTTCAACGGTTCCGTCTTCGGCTCGGGAAGGGGGGCGCAGGCAAGACCGTCCGATCCATGGAAAGAGGACGGGCCTTTGTCGTTCCGCCGGAAAACCGGCTCCCGTGCCCCCTTGGCGACGGGGATATCCGTCCGGTTCAAAAGCTCCAACACCTTCAACGTGTTTTTCGTCGTCTGTTCCACGGTATGATTGCCGAAGCAGGTGGTGATCCCGAGCACTTCCAGCTCCGGCGAATGCAGGGCATAGACGAGCGCCAGGGCGTCGTCAATGCCGGTATCCACATCCAGGATGACTTTTTTCATTTTGTTCACCCGCAAATGTTTTTGTTCCGGTTTAAAGGGGTCCCATTGAGGCGGGACGTCCCTGTCCGCATGAAACTTTCTGCGCAGGGATCGTTCCGTTTCCTCCCTATTTGGCCAAGGCATCGATGAAACGGTTGAAAAACCTTTCGTAATCCGCTTTTACGCAGACGAGGACATTCGGTTCGGCGCCCCTTCCGATGCGCAAATCCGCGACCGTCGCTCCCAAGGAAAGGGTCCCCTTCGTTTCGATTTGGACTTGCATCGGCACTTTTTCCGCCAGGGAAGGATCCAAGGCGACGGCAACGGCCAGCGGATCGTGGAGGGGGCAGCCCCGTTCTTCCCAGTACCCTGCATAGGCGCCAAAACGGAATTCGAGCAGTTCTTTCACGACCCGGGCAATTTTTTGGCCGCCCGCATCTTTCCGGTATTTTTCTTCGAGAAGTTTCAGATGCCTTTCCGTAAAAACGGCCTTCATCGTCACATCCAGCCCGACCATCGTCAGCGGAAATCCGGCGGAAAAAACCATATGGGCGGCCTCCGGATCGCCGGCGATATTCCCTTCCGAAACCGGGGTCGCATTGCCGGGGACGCGGATCGCTCCGCCCATGATGACCACTTCTTTTACCTTTTCCGGAAGCCGGACGTCCTTGGCCAGCGCCAGCGCCAAATTGGTCAGCGGGCCGAGGAAGAGGAGCGTCAATTCCTCCGGATATTCCTCCGCTTTTTGGACGATAAAATCCGCGGCGTGACCCGGCTGGACGGATCGGGCGGAATCCGGAAGCCCCACATTGCCCAGGCCGTTTTTCCCATGGAATCGGACGGACGAGCCTTGCCACGGGCGAAACAGCGGTTGTTCCGCCCCTTGGAAAACGGGAATATCCTTCGGCGCACCGGCCAGCTCCAAGATTTTTAACGTGTTTACCGCCGCCCGTTCCGCGGAAACATTCCCGAAAACCGCCGTGATCCCCAGCAACTCCACATCCTGTTTCAACAAGTAGAGGATGCTTAACGCATCGTCAATCCCCGTGTCCACATCCACGATCACTTTCTTTTTCCGCGCCAAATTCCGCACCTGCCAGTCTTTGTTATGAAGGAATGCTTTCTTCCGCTTTGTTTCGGATGGAAAAAGCGGAAACGGTGTCAGGTACATATCTGCTGATTCCCATCATTGGAAATAAAAAAAGCATGTTTATTTTACAAAAATGAAGGAGTAAAAAACAATTTGTTGCCAGCAAAAATTAAAAAAGGTTTCTATTATAAACGTTCATTACCGGTTTTATGTCCGAAAAGGACTGGCGAACTCAATCAAAGATTTTCGGCCGAACGGTTAAACGATTTCGACATCTTTAATAGGTAAAAGATTGAAATTAGAGGAACAGATAGACAATGATATCTTGTTTTCCATCTATCATAAGGAAGATACAAACTTAAACCAAAACCTCAACGGCACAGAAAGCGCTCAGGTCACGGAACCCTTTCCTTATGGTTTCAATCCTTTAAAAGTAAGATACAAACATGGACTTCCGACTACCACCAAAGAATCCCCTGACTTGTTTCAATCCCTTATTTAAAGGTAAGATACAAACTCGTTCGTACAGTCACCAAATGGCTTTTTATGATGGTTTCAATCCCTTAAAGGTAAGATACAAACGAAGATTTCCCCGATGATCGCTATGTTGTCGGAGAAGGTTTCAATCCCTTAAAGGTAAGATACAAACCGATTTGATTCGAAATACAGAATTACAATTAGCAGAAGGTTTCAATCCCTTAAAGGTAAGATACAAACGGGCGCAGTACGATTTCACCGGACCCGGCATCGGCGTTTCAATCCCTTAAAGGTAAGATACAAACTAGAAGTCGTCTTATTTGTTGCGAAAAAGATTGAAAGGTTTCAATCCCTTAAAGGTAAGATACAAACACCTTAGTCATTTTGTCCACCACCTTATTTGTGGTAGTTTCAATCCCTTAAAGGTAAGATACAAACTTCTTGGTCGTGGCAAAAATCCGGTTTACCTTCTGGTTTCAATCCCTTAAAGGTAAGATACAAACCTTTTCAAAACGACTCTTCAAACCATTCGAAAGCAGGTTTCAATCCCTTAAAGGTAAGATACAAACCGACATCCCCGGCGACAAAATCCCGGAGCATGGACGTAGTTTCAATCCCTTAAAGGTAAGATACAAACCGGAAAGCTTCGTGTTTTGATGCCTTAGTCTATTTCGTTTCAATCCCTTAAAGGTAAGATACAAACTCCAAGACTAGCAAAAAAGCTAGTCTTATTTTTTGCAGTTTCAATCCCTTAAAGGTAAGATACAAACGTCCCCATTTTTACAGCACCTGACGGAATTGTTACGGGTTTCAATCCCTTAAAGGTAAGATACAAACGGATTTTTTCTTTTCCAAGATATATCCCCCTTTTTGGGTTTCAATCCCTTAAAGGTAAGATACAAACGAAAAAATTAGCAAGAGAAATAGAACTGTTCGGGAAAGTTTCAATCCCTTAAAGGTAAGATACAAACATTGAGATTGAAAACATGCATGTCGTGAAGGTGATGTTTCAATCCCTTAAAGGTAAGATACAAACGGCACCCCTTTTTGTCAGCTAATTGTTGACCTGATCGTGTTTCAATCCCTTAAAGGTAAGATACAAACTGTGTGGGGACCGATCTTCCCCTTTGCAAAAGAAGTCCCGTTTCAATCCCTTAAAGGTAAGATACAAACGATCGAACAGCAGGCCGGGGAAGAAATCACGAAACTAATGTTTCAATCCCTTAAAGGTAAGATACAAACATAAAATGCCCGTATCAATGAGCTGGGGCAACATTTGTTTCAATCCCTTAAAGGTAAGATACAAACCCCAAAAAATGTTGATAAATCGAGGGTTGGAAAAAAATCCTAGTGTTCTTAATCAGCATTATAATTCATGGGGGATTTTTTATCAATAGCGGGGGAAACGTTGATGCAACAGCATTTCGGGGGATTTTCCGCAGGAAAATCGATTGTCGTCGATCCCCCGGGTTTTGTGCGCTATTGGGGGTCGACGACAAGAGGAAACGGGGGCTCTTCCATTATCAACACCTTTATACCGACGGCAGCGCATCGGGAATCCGGCAAAAGATCCACCGCCAAATCCGCCCCGAGTTCTTACACCAATAATCGGCATCACTTTCCCGCCGGCTTGAACGGTCAATCCAAACACTCTCCGGTCATCAATGATGCCGGATCCCCCACACGGTTTTCCCCGGACGGTCAATCCAAAACTTCCCCGGCCCGATCCACATCTTCATCACGGTACTGAAAAATATCCGCATCCTTGCCCGCTGCAGCGCGAATAAATTTGATATCTTCTTCACCGACATTCGGGATGTAAGCGGACGAACCCCAATGTTCCGCTGAAAAATAGATTTCCCCTCCCCTTTTAAAAAAGACGGTGAACCACTTGTATTGATTCTTTTCATTTAAACCCCGGTTCAATAATAAATCTTTCACTTCCCGCGTACATTTCGTGCGGATGATCGTCGGGTTTCCCCCATCGACATCTGCCTGATCCGAAACGGCGATCAGTTCCCGGATGGCGTCCGTCTCATCTTCCCAGCAATGGACTTCCAAAGATTCGCAGTTTTCCATAAAACGTGCCATGATTTTTCGCAAAGCGCCGTAATTTTCCAAATAAGGATGAATGCCGTCTCCATCCATTTCATGCGGAAACTGAATGCGCAAATGGATTCGCATAACCCTACCCATCAACGGAACCCGGTAAAGAATCCTCCGGCGATTCCAATTTCATTTGAATCACCCGCCGCTTCATGGTTTTCAGGCATCAGCCGGAAAAGGAATCCTCCCGTCTTCGCGCGCCCCGATGCTTGGCCGGAAAAACCGGCGGGATGAAGCGTAACGAACGTCCGGTTACCTTTTAAACCTTTCTCTCCCCCACTTCCACGTATCTTCCCTTCCAGAGAACTTTTTTCCGGATATGGGTCTGGTATGCCGAATAAAGCATAACCGTCAGGAAAAACAAAAGCGGGGCGAGATAAAAAACCGGCATCCAAAATCCGTAATTTCCCGCATGCCTGGCCAAATACATGATTTCAAGCACATAAAGAAAATAGCCGGCCAGCAGCGGGACAGACCATTTCGTTTGGATAAAGAACGGAAAAGCTGCGGAAAGAACGAGTCCCGCCAACCACCAAATGATGAATGCCAGCGTCGCCGGGCGGAAGTTCGGGACGCCGGGCGCGGCGGACTTGGCGAACCCCTCCAACTCGCTCTTCAATCCCCCGGGATACATGCGGAATCGGACCGTATCTTCCCCGATGTAATTGTGGACCGGGATCCCCGCCTCCATAAATTTTCTCCCCAAATTCAAATCTTCGACGACTTCCGATCGGATGCTGGCGTGTCCGCCGATTTTCTCATAATCCGACCGGGAGACGAGGATGCAGGATCCGTAGAGCCCTTTTTTCGGATTGTTTTTTTCGAAAGGCGACGTAAAAACGAAGATGGATAGGAGATTGATGATGAGAGCGAGCCGTTCGTACCATTTTTCCGTTTGGTGAAAGGGAACGACGGACAAGGCCCCGCCCGTTTTTTCCCTGCATCTAACAAGGAGCTCCAACGCTTCGGGCGCCAAACGGATATCGGCATCGAGAAAAGCCAGCAGCTCGCCGCGGGATTGCAGGTAGCCGTTCCAGACAGCCCACGTCTTTCCCGTCCAGTTTTCGGGCGGCTCCGTGACGCGGACGACGCGGGCTCCGAAGTTTTCGGCGATTTCCGCCGTCCGATCGGCGGAGCCGTCGTCGGCGACGATGATTTCCATCGGTTTGTAGGTTTGCCTTTGCAAGGACGCAAGCAGGTGCGGAAGGTTTTTCTCCTCGTTTCTCGCCGGGATGATCACGGATACAAGCGGTTGCTTTTCCGGTTTGCCTTCGGGTTTCGGCAAAGAATTCCTCCGAAAAAGCGTCAGTCCCGCCGCACAGCCGGAAAGAAGAAATAAAATGAGCAGCAATTTCACCACATCTTTCTTAACTTTCGTTTATAGAAAAATGATAACATCTTTAATTAGTTTACAATTCCTTTTCGGTACAGGAAATCTTTATTCCTCTTTTCAAAATTTTATCTTTTCGAAATAGTTACTGCCGTTATTTTTATTAGAGCAAGATCCCTAACAACATTCTAATAATATTACCATTTTATAACAATCATTAGTCCTAATAGAGTTGGATTTTTTGTTCCGACGATTACTTTCGGAATCCCTTCACATTTCCTATATCTTAGTTTGTTGGGTTTACAGTTAAAAAGGCTTTAGCAGAAGGGAATTCTTGCTAAAGCCTTAATTGTTTCTTTTAGATTAGCTTAAGTGAAGTTGTCAAAGGCATACTTTGTAAAACAGATTACTTTGTTAAAATCATTTAAATTTCACAAGGAAAGTTTTGATTTCATAAGGATTAATATCAAAAATGATCTTATCGTTTTCATGTTCAGGACCGGTTGCATTTTCCATCAGATCACATTCTTGCCAAGACAGAATATTCAAATCACTTGATATAGTTACGGTTCCTCGTGCCCCTGTAAACTCATGAACGCGTAATACAACAGAATCACTGTCTTCTGCTTTCTTTACCGCATCAACCATGATGTTATCTTCCGATACGCGAAAGAGGGTTAGATACCTGCTGTGTTTCACTTTTCCGAACGCATAGGTCAACGGATTGTTTAAGCTCCATGCTTCCTGAACTGTTTGACCATCTACCCAGTCTCCTTGATGCGGAAGCAGTGAATACGTAAAATAGTGATTGCCTTGATCTGCGTTTGGATCGGGGTATTTGCCCGATTTAATCAAAGTCAATCGGATAACATTCTCCTTAATGTCGTGTCCGTATTTGCAATCGTTTAATAAAGTTACTCCGTAGTTTCGCTCCGAAAGATCGACCCACTGATGAGCAACGGTTTCAAATTTTGCATAATCCCAACTGGTATTCCAATGGGTGGGACGTTTAACATTTCCGAACTGGATGTCATATGTTGCTTCCGTTGCCCGAATCTTTACGGGGAAAGCCACTTTGAGAAGCTGTTGATGTTCTCTCCAATCGACATGTGTTTTGAAATCGATTCTTCGATTGTCCCTATATAAAATCATAGATTGGCTGATTTTTGAATCGTCATATTTCCATTCAAATTGGATAACTGCTCTTAAAGGACCTCTTTCTGTAATTTTTATGCTTTGCAGATCCCGGATTTCTTTCATTTTTTCCTGATAGAAAATATCAATATCCCAATTTTCAAACTGCAACGGTTTATCTTCAAAAACCTGGAAAACGTTTCCGCATTTTTTATCCTCCAAAACTTCACGCCCGGATTGAATATCATAGATTCTTACCAAATGCCCATTTTCGTTCCAGCTGATTTCATAGTATGGGGTTCTGACGTGATTTTCTGAAAAGACAAACGAAGTTTCGTCTTTTGCCAGCGATGTTTTCTCTTTGTCATAATATATCGTTGAATATCCTAAGGGCGGGACGTGTTCAAGTTTAATTAACCAACCGCTTTCTGTTTTTTGTGCCTCAAGTTCATTTCCATTTTCATCCCACCAATTAACTTTTTTAATGTCCTTCGAAAGATCATTTATTTCAAGCAAATCATTTCTTTCCCATGTTGATGAGTTAAAAACAGTAACAGCATTTTCTGCCGGTTCTAAAATCAAAGAAGAGGCGTTTTTCCTAGCCTTTAATGTCAACATTTCCGCTTCTTTGTATTCATTTCTGCTGTCTTCATATACTTCCTTTATTGAAGAACCAGGGATTATGTCATGAAATTGATTACGGAGAACTATTTTCCAACTTTCATTAATTTCTTTTTGAGGATAGTTGGAAAAATTGCCATTCATAACACTGCTTAATACAGATAACCATTCAGTTTCCCTTAACCCTAGTTCAAGCTTACGGTTCATTTTTTTATTATAGGCTTGGCTTGTATAAGTCCCGCGATGATACTCTAAATACAATTCTCCGTCCCATTTGTGAACGTAGCGATCGGTCTTTTCAATAGTTCGGTGCAATTTTTCAAAATATTCATCCGCACGGCTGGTAATGATATTTGGCAATCCCGGAATTTTGTTTAATCTTCTGATCATTTCCAGCATTTCCCGATTTGGCCCGCCGCCCCCGTCTCCGTAACCGTAGGATAACAAAAGATCACTGTTTATTTCTTTATCTCTGTACGCTTCCCATATTCCTAATACTGTCTCAGGTTTAATTTCTCCATTGTAAGTATAAAACCAGGAATTGTTGGTTGTGGGTGTGGTGATAAAATGAGTTAGAATTTCTGATCCATCAATTCCTTTCCAAATAAAAGTATCATGAGGCATTCTATTATATTGGCTCCAACTGATTTTTGTAGTCATAAATGTCTTTATTCCACTTTTTACTAATATTTGAGGCAATGCCCAGCTATAACCGAAGACATCCGGCAACCATAGATATTTGGGAGATATTCCAAATTCTTTCTTTAAAAAGCGGCTTCCAAACAATAATTGCCTGACCAGAGATTCACCTGATGTTAAATTGCAATCGGCTTCCAGCCACATTCCGCCTTCCGCTTCCCATCTCCGTTCCGCCACTCTTTTTTTAATTTGATCATAAATTTCTGGGTAATCGTTTTTGAGATATTCATAAAGCTGGGGTTGTGTTTGTAAAAAAATATATTCAGGAAATTTTTCCATTAATCGTAACACCGTTGAAAAAGATCTGGCAGTTTTTTCTCTCGTATGCTTGAGTCTCCATAGCCACGCAACATCAATGTGGGTATGGCCGATGGCATGAACGGTGACGTTATGGCTCTTTTCCATATGTTTCAATTCTTCATTCAATATGTTCCTTGCTTCCTTGATACTTTCGTAAAATTGATCAGATCCCGGTTTGGACCAATCAATTTTATGAAAAGAACGGTCTAAAGCAATTAATAAAGATTGTCTTTCGGGACGATTGGAATCTAAGATTTTAATAGTCTCGATGATTGCCTTTGAGGTCCAATACAAGTCATCCGTATCTTCGTCTAAACAGCCGATTGCCGCATATTTAATTTTATGCTCTTGGATTGCCGGTTCTCCCCCACCCTCCAAACCGGACCACAAACGGAATGCTAATTCTAAAGTTTTTCCAGCAAATTCATCCGGTAAGAAGACTTCTTTATGATTGGAATCTACACCTTGATACGGTGAATTATTTACAAAGAGCAAAGACTCAAACCCAGAGTTGTTTCCTTCACCGGTTTTTCCGAAATCAAAAATTCCTACAATCTCTTTGCCAATCCATTCACTCGGGATTTTTATATTTGCAAACAGCCAAAGATACTGATCCCGTCCCCGCCAATAATCACCGATTTTTAATGTTTTTCCCTCCCTTTGTTCTGGCGGGTATGTTCCAATTTCCCCCTTTTCATCGGGTACCGATGCAAATTCATGAATTGGAATCAAATGTCGGTAACGAAATTGATCTAATTCCGCAATCCGGGCTTGTAATTTTTCTTCAGTCCAAAACATGAATAATCCCTCCTTTGGAGATCTAAGTATTCATTGGAAATTTAAGTAAAAATCTTTTATTTTCCTACAATTAGCCCTTCGTCGCACCCCCTAAGCCAAAACCTTTTGACATGTACCGTTGCGCCAATGAGTAAAGAATGACAACGGGTGCTGTATAGATAACAGAAAATGCCGCGAGCTTTCCGTAATCTACCAGCCCATAATTTCCAAAAAATTGGAATATAGTAACAGAAGCAGGCAATTTTTCAGGAGTTTGAATTAATATGTAAGGTACAAAAAAGTTTCCCCAACTACCTGTATAGGTAAATATCAAGACAGCAAATATTCCGGGAATCATCAATGGCGTGACCACTTTTTTAATTCCCTGCCATACCGAAGCTCCATCTATCCAGGCAGATTCCTCCAGTTCCACAGGTACGGAATCCATGAAATTTTTCATTAACCAAATGGCATAGGGTAATGATGTGCCGGTTAAAAAAAGCATAACAGCCCACAGTTTATCCACGAATTTTAGTATCAAAAACATTTGGAATACAGGCACTATGACTGCCGTCATCGGCAAAGAGGTTAAAAAGAGAATGGTAAATAGAAACGGTTTATTGAACTTCGATTGATAACGTGAAAGCGGATATGCAGCCAAAATACTGACGATAACGACTATAATGGACTGTCCACCGGATAACAACACACCAATCCAATATGAGCGGATAATCGAAGAATCAGTAATTACTGCCAAGTAATTTTGAAATGTAAATTTTTCCGGAATTTTTAACGCTTGAATGGCAGAAGCATCCACCGACGAAAAAATCATCCACAGCAGCGGTAAAATAAACAGGATGGCTAATATTATCAATATTAAATGATGAATGAAGCTTTCAATTTTGCCGATTTTCATTGTCTCAAACTCCTTATACTTTAACTTTGAGGAGTCTCATATAAAGAAAACTGAATATTGCACCAATAATTAGAATCACTAGCGAAATTGCTGTCCCATATCCAAGTTGGTAACTGACAAAAGCTTGCTGATACATGAAAATGGGTAAAGTGGCTGTCCGGTCACCCGGTCCTCCTCCCGTCATCGTGTATATTAACGTGAAAACCCCCAAGGTTTGCAATGTTACCAACATGAGATTTGTAGTGATGGCTCCTTTTAAAATCGGCAATATCAAATGTGTAATCACTTTCCATTTTGATGCTCCATCGATCACTGCCGCTTCTTCAATTTCTGCAGGTATATCATCAAGGGCAGCCTGGAATGTTAACATCGAAAAAGCAGTGCCTCTCCAAATATTTGCAACAACAACGCAAATCATTGGATATTCGAATAAAAAGGCAATTGGTTTTATTCCTGTAAAAGAAGTAAGAATCGAATTTAAGGTTCCACTGTCTCCCAAAAAAGTAACCCAACAAAAAGCTGCAACAATTTCTGGGGTAACCCAAGCCGCGATCACACATATACCGATAATTCTTCGAAAATGCGCATTTTTTCCCTTCATTAGATAGGCAATCAGAAAACCAAAAAAGCATTGGCCTATAATCGCAGAAAATAATACGAAAACAAGGGTTTTTGCAATGCTGTTGTACAATCTCTGGTCATTAAACATTTTTACAAAATTATCGAATCCAATAAATTCAAGCTTTTGTGCATTTAAACCTGTTAATGACAAATTTGTAAAAGAGAAAAAAACGGTCAAAATCATTGGGGTGATGAAAAATATAAGTAAAATGATTATGGCAGGCAATAAAAATGTAAACGCTTTTATGTTGGTTTTGAATAAACTTGTTTTTTTTGGTCGGAATGCACTAATTGTAGTAGATTCCGGTTCCATAACTGTTCCCCCAAAACATTTATTAAAAGTAAGTAATAATAATGGGTTAAATGGAGAATACCGGTAACGATATTCTCCATTCAACAGAGTTTCAAGCCTAAGACATCAGTTTACGTTATCTTTTCCGACTAAATCTGTAACTGCCTTTTTAAACTGTTCTGCCGCTTCTTTCGGCGTTAATGAACCGCTAGCCACTGCCTCTACAGCATTTTGAATCTCAATTGACACTTTAGGATAAAGATCGCTTTTTGGTCTGAAGTAAGCGTTTTCCAAAGCCTTTGTAGCCACTTCGATAAAGGGGCGTGAAGCATATTCCGGGTTTTCAGCCGAATCTTTCCTTACAGTCAATGTTCCTTCGTAATTTGCTCGCTTCGATTGCCATTCTTCCGTACTCATGGCCTCAATGACTTTCCACGATAAATCATGATTTTTTGAATTTGTTGGGATTGCCCAAGCCCATCCGCCCGACATCGTTATAAATCCAGGATCTTCTCCATTTTGGGTCGGGAACAAAGCAAAACCTAATACTTCTTCTGGATTATCAAGCGGAACGGCCCTGCCTTCAACATATTGACCAATATTCCAACTTCCATCGAGGACCATGCCTACTTTCCCTTTCGGCAATAAATCTTGCATCATCACCGAGCCATAATTTGTTGATAAGGCTATGGAAAGGGAAGGTCCTAATTTCTGTTTGTTCATGATTTCATCGATAAAGGTCAAGGAATCCAAGATTCCATTGCCACTAACATTCCATTTTTTTGTTTTGGTGTCATACAGTGTTTCTCCAGTACTGTAAAGTAACATTTCAAAAGTTTGCATAGAAGTTGCTTCTCCGTTTGCTTTGGCTACATTCATTGCAAACGGAATGACACCGGGAACGGATTTTTTAATTTGTTGCGCAGCATCTAAAATATCTTGCCAGGTTTTTGGTTGCCAATCCGTTGGCAAACCCGCTTGTTTAAAAACTTCCTTATTGTACCAAATACCTCTTGAATCTGTGGTTGTGGGAACGGCATAAATACTGCCATCTTCTCCCATGACTCCCTCTTTCAAATTCTCAACAAACATATCCCATTCTTTCCATGAATTTATATATTCATCCAATTTCTTCAAATATCCTGCATTTGCATCAGCACTCAACATAAAGGTATCTTCTGAGACAATATTTGGCGCCGTGGAAGGAGATTTCAAAGCCAAAGCAATTTTGGAGAAATAATCCCCTTCACTTGCAATAATTGGAGAAAGCACAATATCAATATTAGGATTCTCGGATTCATATTTTTTTTCGAATTCCTCAAGATAACGCCGGATATTATCAGATTCTCCCGTTCCTCTCCAAGTAATGCTGATTTTTGTTTTTCCGTTCTCTTTATTGGATGATTGGTCTTTGGATGCTGAATCCGAACATGAAGTTAAGAAAGCGAAACTTATCACCGCTACAAAAAATGATAGCGTTAACAATTTTCGTTTCAACATCCTTTTCATCCTCCAACATATTATTAAATTTTAAGGAAAGCGTTTTCCTTGTTCATAATTATAATCTACGCTACCAATTTTTTGCAATATTATTTTTGAAAGATTTTGAGTGGTTTATAATTGTATGTATTTTTAGGAAAGGGGTTTCCTTACATATTGATAAAAAAACAACTGAGGAGGCTTCAACGTCTTAATTGATATCTTTGACCGACTCTCTTTCCAAAAGTTTCGGTGTCAATAAAATCTTTGCCTTAGGAAGATCTGGTTTTTCCATGGTTTCTAATAGCATGCGAATGGCATAAGTTGCAAGATCTGTAACAGGTTGGGCAATTGTTGTCAACCCCGGTTCGCAAAGTTCGGCATAAATCGTGTTATCATATCCAATAACCGAAATTCCATCCGGAACAGCTATGTTTAATTTCCGAGCTTCATTGATAAACACGGTTGCGATTAAATCCGTAGTTGCAAACAGTGCAGTTGGTTTCTTTTCTCGTTTTAAAATGATACGTGCAGCTTCTCTCGCTTCTTCCATTTTAGATTTTGAAGGAATGATCAAATTTTTATTGACATTTAGGTTAGCGTTTTCAAAGGCTTCCATAAAACCTTTTAGCCGGTACCGGCTGCTGGAACGATTGTCCTCATAAATCACCGAAACTTCCCTGTGTCCTTTTTCAAGGAGGTAATTTCCTGCAAGGTACCCTCCCAAACGGTCATCCGTACTAACGATAGACGTCCTAAGAACAGGGTTATCTACCGACAATAGCAAATGAGGGAGATGTTTTTTTTGCAATTTTTGGATCATATCCGAATCAGTAGGTTCGATTGCAATGATCAAACCATCAATTTGCTTTTTAAAAAGTAAATCCAAATATTCCTTTTCTCTTTCTATCAAATAATCCGTACTACAAAAAATAATAGAATAACCATGCTCCCTCGCACTGTTTTCCAAGCTCTTCGCCATTTCAGCAAAGAAAGGATTTGATATATCCGGTAAAAGCGCACCGATAGTGTAAGTTTTTTTGACGGTTAAGGCCGCAGCGATTCCGCTCGGATAGTAATCCATTTCCTCCATAACTTTTAAAACTTTTTTTCTTGTTTTTTCACTAATACTTCCTGTATTATTAATCACCTTAGATACTGTGGTAATTGAAACTCCAGCCTTTTTCGCAACATCATATATCGTAGGTTTCATTCCTGTAACTCCTTGTCCATAAATTTATATAGAAACTGTGTGGCAGTTGACAAAAAATTGTTGTTTGATGCTCCTTTAATCCTCTTTCTTCTGACTGTCATATGAACAAAAGTTATTCGAATGCTATATAGTTTGGAATCATCATGCCCCTTCCTTTTTTTTGTTCCTTGCTTAAACAACTTTATTTCATCATAAGAATATTTTTTGTTAATATATTCACATTTAAAATGAAGATTTCCCCTCCTTTTCTTAATTTTCGTGAAAGTTTCAAATGGTGTCAATTAAAATATTGTTACTTGCAGAACCATCTCATATCGTTAATGTAATAATATTACGAAATAGACTCCCGAATAACGAAAAGCATCGCAAGAACCAACCGGAAACAGGCCATCTTGTCGTTTTCGCCGCATGCCTTTCCGGCCATCCCCTTTGATCCTTGCCTTGTCCCGTGAACGGACAAAACCGTTGAAAAAATGGTTCATTGTAAAATTAAATGCAACAAAATAAATATA
>SPLK01000111.1_pt1 | contig 41018 bp, 34 predicted proteins | sample 2456111 | NCBI WGS metagenome assembly SPLK01 (sample SAMN11156906, study PRJNA527647) | hot springs metagenome | biome: Geothermal region; feature: Hot spring; material: tree branch in hot spring; isolation source: hot spring sediment rich in lignocellulosic material ... | reverse complement strand
GCGTTGAGTTGTTCATATCGGGATACCTCCTTTGTCGAGAGTTGGTTGGGGGGTGTCCCCTCTTTATAAGGATAATGCGGTTTTTGGAAAGTTTCAATACTTTTAGTTAACATTATCCAATAAGATAAAGGGGGTTAGAATATGAAAAAACTGAAAATGGGATTGATTGGCTGTGGAAGGATAGGTTCTTCAAAACATGTCGAGGCGATAATAAGAAATAGTGATATAATTGAAGCTATTGCTGTATGTGATGTAATCGAAGAAAAAGCCCTTAAATGCGCTGAAAAAATTGAAAAAGATGCTGGTTACACCCCCAAAGTTTATACCGATTACATAAAGATGCTCGATGAAGAAGAAATTGATTTTGTAGCAATCGCTACCGAAAGTGGATATCACTATGAGATATCTATAGAAGCACTAAAAAAAGGTAAGCATGTTCTTGTTGAAAAACCTATGGCTTTGTCTACAAAAAATATGGATGAGATGATTGATATATCTCGTAAAAATAATCTTAAATTAGGTGTTTGTTTCCAAAATCGATTTAACCCTCCTATAGTAGAACTTAGAAAGAGGATAGAAAATAATAGTTTCACGAGGATAAATTACGGTGTTGCGAGTATCAGATGGAATAGAGATAAGAATTATTACGAACAGGCAAAATGGAGAGGTACTTGGCGGTTAGATGGTGGGAGTTTGATGAATCAATGCACGCATAATATCGATTTACTCCAATGGATGCTTGGCGGTGAAATTGATGAAGTATATGGTGTAATAAGAAATTTCCAACATCCTTATATAGAAGCTGAGGATTTCGGTGGGGCACTCGTGAAATTTAAGAATGGCAGCGTTGGTATAATAGAAGGTACATCGACAATTTACCCAAAGAATCTTGAAGAAACGCTTTCGATCTTTGGTGAAACAGGTACCGTTGTGATTGGTGGGCTTGCGGTTAATAGAATTCAAGTATGGAGATTCACAAATGAAGATAGTCATCCGTTTATGAACCTGCCAGACCCTGATACAGTTTACGGTTCAGGGCATGTGCCTTTGTACAGAGATTTTTACGAAGCGATTGTAAACAACAGGGAACCCAAAATTCCTGGTGAAGAAGGAAGGAAAGCTGTAGAAATAGTTTTAGCGATATATAAGTCGGCTATTGAAAACAAGCCCGTTAAGTTTCCATTTGAATTTAGTGCGGAACAAATGCTTAATTTCAGTGAGAAATGGAGATAGAAATTTTGTTGAGGTGAGTTATATGTTTTGTGTAGTTAAAGAGTTTACGTTCGATGCAGCGCATAATCTGGTTGAGTACCATGGTAAATGCGAGAAATTACACGGACATACTTATAAATTGCAGATAATGGTTTGCGGTGAGAGGGATAAAGAGGGAATGGTAATTGACTTTATTGATTTGAAAAAGATAGTACAAGAAGAGGTGTTGAGTTATTTAGATCATGCTTACATAAATGAAATTATTCCTCAACCAAGTGCAGAAAACATCGCTGAGTGGATATGGAACAAACTTGAAGAAAAGCTCTCAAGCGAAAGATACAAACTAAGTGAAGTAAGGCTTTGGGAGACACCTACTTCTTTTGTAATATATAGAAAATAAGAGAATATAGGAACAAAAAAAACAAAAGCGCCCGTGTCAAAATCGTACGGGCGCTTTTGCTTTGCTATTGTATTATCATGCGAATTTTTCTTTTTCTTCTTTTGCAAGCCTTGGTGTTTCTTCGTATTGAACGGATGAGAATATATCGAATCCTGTACCTGCTGGTATTAGTTGACCGACTATTACGTTTTCTTTCAAACCTTTTAGATAATCTACAGCGCCTTTAATTGCAGCATCTGTTAGAACTTGTTGTGTTTGCTGGAAGCTTGCCGCACTTAACCAGCCTTCGTACTCGAGCGATGCTTGAGTAATTCTCAATAGTCTTCTTCTGTATTTTACAGTTTCTTTTGGAAGGATCTGATAAACTTCTTTTTCTTTATCGTGATTCATGATAACTACTTCTTTTATTCCGTATTCAATAAGTTTTTCAAGGAGTTCTTCTGTGACCTCTTCACCTTCAGCGGCAAGTTCTACAATTTCTCCATCTTCATTTTTCACAATGATATGTTTGGCAAGTTCTCTACCGATAATTTTCTTTCTGTTCATTTCAACTTTTGCATTGCCTTCCATTATTTCCCTGTTAACCTTGTTAAGCAAGCTTATCGGTACAAGGTCACCTGGTAAGAATTCTGTGTCGCCGGAATCTATGACTTCTGCTTTATTCAACATTTGCCTAATTATAAGTTCGAAGTGTTTGTCGTGAATGTCAACACCTTGTTGTACATAGACTCTCTTTATTTCTTTGAGTAAATACGTTGCTGTTTCTTCTGGTCCAAGTTCTTCCAGAATTTTTCTAACTTTGAGAGAACCACTTGTTAGCGATTGACCAGGTAATACTTTTTGACCAACTGTAACATTAACTCTTACTCTTGAAGGTACTTCGTATTCATGAATACCACCAAGTTCATCTTGTATATAAATTTTCTTTGGTTCATCATTTGAAATATCAACAACTGTACCTTTTACCTTTGAGAATATACCTTCTGGGTCTTTTGTTTTCTTTCTTGCCTCAAATAATTCCTCAACCCTTGGTAAACCTTGTGTGATATCTGCTGTAGTTGCAATACCACCAGTATGGAATGTACGCATTGTGAGCTGTGTTCCTGGTTCACCGATTGATTGAGCAGCAATTATACCAACTGATTCACCAACTGTAACTACTTTGTGGTTTGAAAGGTCTAATCCGTAACATTTTGCACAAACGCCATGTTCTGATTCACATGTGAGTACTGACCTGACATATATTTCTGGTCTTACATAAACGCTGTCTATATTGTTTTCTTCAAGTAATTTAGCAAGTGCAACGTCAACTTGCTCTTCTTCAACGGCTATCTGCTTTTTCCTATCTTTATCCCAAACTATCTCTTCTGATATTACAGAACCGACTATCGGATAAAGCTTAATTTTTACGTTCTTTATACCTGCGTCTCTTAGTTTTCTTACAACATCCCAATCGATTTCTGTTTCAGATGGTATTAGCCCTGATGGAGTGTCAATGTCTTCTGCAAGTTCAGCATAAACTTCTGGAATGTTTCCAGCTGATATATCTAATACACTTTCTTCGACAACATTTACTCTCTTTTTGTAATTTGATAAGAATTTTGCGTCTTCATCAAGAATTACGGTATCTCTCGTGTAAGACTTATTGGTATTTGGATTAACTAGTATATTTCCTGTACCAGGTTCATAAATATCTTTTGCGAGTATGCGGCCAAAGATGAAATCTTCTATTTTTTCAACAACAAAATTGTCAGAACTCTTAAGAAGAGTTGCGCGAATACCTTCATGTGTACCACAGTCTGGTTCTGTTACAACAACGCTTTGTACAACGTCAACAAGTCTTCTTGTTAAGTAACCTGCCGAACTTGTTCTCAATGCTGTGTCAGCGGAACCTTTCCTTGCACCGTGTGTACTGATGAAGAATTCAAGAACCGATAGACCTTCACGGAAGTTTGAAATAATTGGTATTTCGATAGTTCTACCTGACGGGTCAGCCATGAGGCCCCTCATACCTGATAATTGCTTGAGTTGGTCTTTGTTACCTCTTGCACCTGAATCAACCATTATATAAACTGGGTTGAATGGATTTTCGCCAAGGTATTTGTATGTTTCTTCCTGGACTAAGTTTGTTGTTTCAGTCCATATTTTTATTGTTTCTTTATATTTTTCATCGTCACTTAGCAAACCATCATCGTAGAGCCTTTCGATATATTCTATTTTTTTCATTGCATTTGTTATAATCTCATTTTTCTTTGGAGAAATCATAAAGTCTTTAAGACTTATCGTAAGTCCTGAGATAGTTGCGTAATGAAAGCCAAGGTCTTTTATGTTATCAAGCAGGTCCGCCGTTCTGTCGATACCATGTGTTTTAAATGTTTTGTAAACAACGTCTTTTATACCGTTTTTACCAAATGTTTTGTTGTAATCTCTAAGTTCTTCTGGGAGTATGCTGTTGAATATAACCCTTCCAAATGTCGTTTTTATTGGTTTATCATTAATTTTTACAATAATTGGTTCATGTAGTTTAATAAATCCAAATTCGTAAGCAAGTTCGGCTTCTTCTGGACTTGCGAACTTCCATTTGATATTTTCAGGTTCTACTTTATCATAGTTCTTATCAACCATCGTCAAGTAGTAAACACCAGCCACAATGTCTTTTCCAGGCATTGAAATAGGTTTACCATGAGCTGGTGATATGATATTGTACCTTGAAAGCATTAGTAATCTTGCTTCTGCTTGTGCTGCTGGTGACAATGGTAGATGTACCGCCATTTGGTCACCATCAAAGTCAGCGTTGAATGGCGGACATACCAACGGGTGAAGTTGTATAGCGTTGCCCTCTATTAATTTTGGCTCGAAGGCTTGAATTGACATCCTGTGTAGTGTTGGCGCTCTGTTAAGTAAAACAACTCTTCCTTGTATAACTTTTTCGAGTTTTTCCCAAGCTTTTGGATCTTCTCTTTGGAGTTCTTTCCTATATTTTTTGACTTTTGTTTGTGTTGCTTCTGTGTTTTCTTCTTTTGAAAGCTCTGCAATAACAAATGGTTCAAAGAGTTCGAGTGCCATCTTCTTTGGTAAACCACATTCGTGGATTTTCAAATGTGGACCTACAACGATAACCGCGCGTCCTGAATAGTCAACACGTTTACCAAGAAGGTTCCTTCTGAACCTTCCTTTTTTTCCACGGATAAGGTCTGTCAATGATTTTAGTTGTCTTCCGTTTCTGTCAACGTAAGCTTTTCCAATTTTTCCATTGAAAATGAGGTTATCAACAGCTTCTTGTAACATTCTTTTTTCGTTTCTTACGATAACCTCTGGCGCATTCATTTCAAGAAGTTTCTTAAGTCTGTTATTTCTCATTATGACTCTTCTGTATAGATCGTTAAGATCCGTTGTTGCGAATCTACCACCATCTATTTGAATCATAGGTCTTATTTCTGGTGGAACTACTGGTAAAGCTTCAAGAACCATCCACTCAGGTTTTGTTTGACTATCTATCAAGTCTTTAACTATTTTCATTTTTTTGAGTAATTTCTTTGCCCTGACACTGCTCTTTGGTATTTTCTTAAGTTCTGCTTCGATTTCTGCTTTCATTACTTCAAGGTCAATTTTTTCAAGAAGTTTTTTGATCGCCATTGCACCTGTTTCTGCTTCTATCTTACCAGGGTATATTCTCGAGTATGCTTCGTAATCTTGTTGAGTGATAACTTGTCCTTTTTTTATTCCCGTTTCCTCTGACACAGAAGGATCGATATCGGTTATGACCATTATTGGTTTATCGTTTTCTATTTGTTCTTCAACTACAAACATTCCAGGATAATATTCGCTAAAGAGTTTATATTCTTCGATAGTTAATTTCTCTTCTTCAAATAAAAATCTATCGGCGAGTATATCGCCAGCTTTTACCATTTGACCGTCTTCAACTTGAATAGGTGCTCCTTCAAACACAGGGTATTGTTTTATATTTTGAACGTTTTCAATGTATATAACTCCATTTGTGAGAACTTCATATAATCCGTTTTCTAAAGGTCTTAAATTAAGTTGTTTGCTGTATCTAATTGTACCTGAGACTGGAGCAACAATAGAGTTGAGAATGGTTTCTGTTGTAAGTTGCTGCCCTTTCTTAACTTTTTCATTGTTTTTTACCAAAGCTCTAACACCGTACGGAAGTGAAAACGTTATTGGATTATTTTTGCTTGTTGGCAATGGATTTATAGTTATAGTTTCTGAAATCTCATCTACTTCAACGGTACCATCAAATGGTGCAAATATTGCTTCGACTCTTTTTTCAGATACAATTTCATCTCCTTGATTGACTTGGTCGTTGTCTTTGAAGTTTAGTACCATTCCAGTGTAAACTTTCAATTCGGTTCGAGAGATGTTTTTAACAACTATCCAGTAAAGCTCTCTATCTGTGTGTGTTTTTTCGTGTTTTATGTGTACTTCACCATCTATATCAGATACTAAAGGTGAACGTGGTTCTTTAACTATATACGCTGGTGAGACTTCAAAATCCCACTTTTGTGCGTAAATTTCATATTCAGTTTGATTTAATATAGAACCTTTTATGAAAGGTGTATTTTTGGGATCGGTAACGATAACAACACGTTCATTAACTCTTCTACTTCCAAAATAGACAATTGTCTCTATATCTTTTACGGTCATGTCGAGGAGAGTCGCTATGACACTTGGAGAATTTTTTAAGTACCATACGTGTGTAACGGGCGCAGCAAGTTCTATATGTCCAAATCTCCTTCTGCGCGCGTCTTTTGATTCAACTTTAACACCACATTTTTCACAAACTGTACCTTCATATTTCTTTCCACTGTACTTTCCACAAGCGCATTCGTAGTCTTTTACAGGTCCAAATATCCTCTCACAGAAGAGACCATCTCTTTCTGGTTTGAAGGTACGGTAATTTATTGTCTCAGCTTTCTTTACTTCACCGTTTGACCAGTTTCTAATAACTTCGGGTGAAGCTACTCTAACGTTCACACTTGCAATTTTTCTTTTGAAAGAAGAACTCATTCAGTTTCCCTCCTCATCATGAATAGGGGTTCACAACCTTTGATACTCATTTTGATCAATAATCAGCGGTCATAGAAGGTTGGTTAAATTTCTAACCTTGACCGCTGATTCAATAAAATATTATAATTTTTCAATATCTATTTCATTTCCGTGTTCATCGTATACTCTTACATCCAAAGCTAAACCTTTAAGTTCTCTGACAAGAACTTTAAAGCTCTCAGGTAACCCGGGTTCTGGGAGATTTTTACTCTTCATTATAGCTTTGTAAACTTCTGTTCTTCCCTTTATGTCATCGCTCTTTACTGTTAACATTTCGTTGAGTGTGTAAGATGCTCCGTAGGCTTCAAGTGCCCAAACTTCCATTTCACCAAATCTTTGACCACCAAATTGTGCTTTACCACCAAGTGGTTGCTGGTGAATAAGCGAATATGGACCTGTTGCTCGTGCGTGTATTTTATCTCGAGCTATGTGGATAAGTTTCATAATGTACATGTAACCAACTAATACTGGGAAATCAAATTCTTTACCTGTCCTACCATCTCTGAGCGTGACTTTTCCAGATGGATTATTTGGATCATCGCCATGATGTAAGTTAAGTGTTTCTCTTACTTTGTAAAGTTCTGGTAGTATGTCATCTTCTTTTGCTCCATCAAATACAGGCGTTGCGAAGTATCTGTTAGTTAATTTTGCGAGCCAACCAAGCGATGTTTCAAGCACCTGACCGATATTCATACGTGATGGAACACCAAGAGGACTAAGCACAACTTGAACCGGTGTACCATCTGGTAAGAATGGCATATCTTCTTTTGGAAGAATCATCGAGACAACACCTTTATTACCGTGTCTACCAGCGAGTTTGTCACCGACTTCTAATGGTTTTCTAGTTGCCAAGTAGACTCTCACAAGTGTATTTACGCCAGGTCCCAAATCACCGACTTCTTCTTTATGGAAGACGTGAACGCCTATAACTCTTCCTTCAACACCATGTGGTACTCTCAATGAAGAATCCTTTACATCTTTACCTTTCTCACCAAAGACTGATCTCATAATTTTTTCTTCTGGACTTGCGTCACTTTCACCTTTTGGTGTTACTTTACCAACTAATATATCCTGTGATGTAAAGTATTTTTGTTTACCAACGTACGCACCTATCCTTATTATTCCATTCTCGTCAAGGTTTCTAATATTTTCTTTTGAAACATTTGGTATTTCTGATGTAATTTCTTCTGGACCAACTCTTGTTTCTCTTGCTGTTGTTTCGTAAACCTCTATATGTACGGATGTAAATGTATCTTCCTCAAGAAGCTCTTCACTTACCAATATTGCGTCTTCAAAGTTGTAACCTTCCCATGGTAAAAATGCAACGAGTACATTCTTTCCAAGTGCAAGTTCTCCATTGTCAGTTGCTGGACCATCAGCGATTGGCGAGCCTTTCTTTACGAAATCACCAACATTGACGATTGGTTTTTGCGTGATTGATGTATCTTGGTTTGATCTTACATATTTTAAAAGCGTGTATTCGTCAACTATCGGGTTACCTTTTTTATCGTACATTAGTTGACCGTTTTCATCTGTTCTGTGAATGATAATTTTTCTACCATCAACCTTTTTAACTATACCATCATTCTTTGCTAATACTACGTGACCTGAGTATATTGCTGCTGCGTATTCCATTCCTGTACCTACAAATGGTGCTTCTGGCTTTATAACAGGAACAGCTTGTCTTTGCATGTTTGAACCCATCAACGCGCGATTTGCGTCATCGTGTTCCAAGAATGGTATAAGTGATGTTGTGACACTAACTATCTGCTTTGGAGAAATGTCTACAAAATCTACTTCATTTTTGTGGACGTAAACAATTTTTTCAAGATACCTTACAGGAACTCTTTCTTGTATTATATTCCCTTCTTTGTCAAAACCGATTGTTGCAGATGCTATTTTGTAGTTTTCTTCTTCGTCAGCAGCTAAATAAACCACTTCGTTTGTTAATTTTCCGTTGACGATTCTTCTGTAAGGTGTTACTAAGAATCCATATTCATCGATAGTTGCATAAACCGAAAGCGATGTTATAAGACCAATATTACCACCTTCTGGTGTTTCGATAGGACACATTCTTCCGTAGTGTGAGTGGTGAACGTCACGAACCTCGAATCTTGCTCTTTCTCTTTTTAAACCGCCAGGTCCAACTGCAGTTAGCCTTCTTTTGTGTGTTAATTCAGCAATAGGGTTTACTTGGTCCATAAATTGAGAAAGCGGGTTTGTGGCAAAAAAGCTATTCAATGAAGCTATGACATTTCTCAAATTTATTAAACTTGGAATAGATATCTTATCTAGACTTGTGTAGGTAGCTAATTTTTCTTGTATTTGGTGTATTGATTTCGAAAATGCTCTTTCAAATTCTGAACCTATAAGCTCACCAACTGTTTTGACTCTCTTATTCGATAGATGGTCTTTTGTATCCAATGTTTCTGGATGTTTTTCCGTTTCAAGGAGCATTCTAATAACCAAGATAATATCTATTGGTGTGAGTGCATTTGATTTTTCTTCGTATTCTATTCGTTCAACACTTTTTGGATTTCTGCCTTCTATTTCAACCAAATATTTTCTATACGCATTTGTTAATTTCTTATTCATTTTATAACGACCGACTTCTGAAAGTTCAAATCTTTCTTCATTAAAGTAAAGGTTATTCCAATATGATTTCGCTGCGTTGTATCTGAATACTTCGCCGGGTCTTAATTCCTTGTATATCTCCATGAAAGCTCTTAACTCACTGATATTTTCTTCTAATGGCATTTTGAGTTTTTCTTTAAGCTTCATGTATGTTTTGAACATATAATTGTTAACGACTTTAATTTTTTCAATTCCATGTTCTCTTAATATATCAACAAGTGTTGAAGTTAGAACTGATCCTTTTTCTGCAAGTACTTCTCCGCTTTTTGAAACAATTTTTTCGAGAATAATTATTCCTTCAGATTGTTTTAAAGAATAGTCATCTTCGACATCTAAGTAAGCTGGGAAGAGCGAGAGTATATCTATATCATTTTGAAATCCAAGTGTTTTTAAGACAAGGAATAGATTGAGTCTTTTTCTTCTATCAATTCTTGCGTAAAGTGTTTCATCGTTTAAATTAAGCATTATTTCTAACCATACGCCACGAACCGGTAGAAAATGAGCAAGGTATATAGGTTTAGCACCAATATTTTTTGTTGGTTCTTCGACAAAATATACGCCAGGGCTTCTAACAAGTTGACTTACAACAACTCTTTCAACACCGTTAATTACAAAAGTCTGATTTTCAGTCATTATTGGGTAGTTTCCAAGAGAAACCTCTTCTTCACGCATTTCTCCGGTTGAAACATCTGTGACCCTAACTGTTGCATAGAATGGAGCTACATAAGTTAACAATCTTTGCTTACATTCTTCAACGCTGTGAAGTGGCGCACCAACTCTGAAGTTTACAAACTCAAGATTGAAGCCCTTCTCTCTTCTGCCTTCAACTTTTGCAGAAGTTATAGGGCTAAACTTCTTAAGAATACGTAAAATACCATGGTTCAAAAGCTCTTCGAAAGACTTTCGCTGGATTTCAACAAGGTCGGGTACTTGGATAATCTCATCAACCTTACCGAAAGAATACCTTGTACGTTTACCAATTTGGTAGGTTTTCATCTCATCACCTCTTCCTCAATCATTGCACATTTGCACATTACAATCTGGATGGAAAAATAATCACCGCGGAGGTTTAGAAAGAAAAAGGATTGGAAAAGTCAATAATAAGCCAATTATATATTAAACCATAAAAACCCCGCACTGTACAGTACTGTGCGGGGTTTGATACACAATATTCTTTATTTTGAAAAGTATGTTACTTTATTTCAACTTCTCCGCCAACTTCTGTAATCTTCTTCTTGATTTCTTCTGCTTCTTCTTTCTTTACGCCTTGTTTAATGAATGCATCCGCTGCTCCTGCTTTTTCTACGAGGTCTTTTGCTTCTTTAAGACCGAGGCCTGTTATTTCTCTTACTACCTTTATAACTTCAACTTTCTTTGCTCCGAAGCTCTTGAGGAGAACATCGAATGAATCTTTTTCTTCAGCTGCTGCAGCTGCTGGTGCTGCTGCGCCTGCAACGGGCATCGCTGCCATTACTGGTGCCGCTGCGCTTACTCCAAATCTTTCTTCGAGCATCTTGACAAGTTCCGCAAGTTCTGCAACTGTTAAACCTTCAATAGCTTTTACAAGTTCTTCCAATGTCATGATATACACCTCCATAATCGTATGTTCTTAAATTTTTTAATTAAAACAAATCTTGTGTTTATCACTGCTTTTCTTTTTGCTCTTTAATAGCATTAAGCGCATAAAGTACGCTTCTAAGCACACCTGCAAGAGAGTTGACAAGACCGCGTATCGGAGCCTGAATTCCTCCAACAACCATTGCGATAAGTTGGTCTCTGGATGGAAGTTTCGAAAGGTCTTCGAGTTGTTCCCCGGCAAAGAACTTTCTTTCAAGGAATAAACCTTTACATACTGGTGTACCCTTGTTTTCTTTAACAAAGTTGTAGAAGACTTTGATAGCTTCTACTGGATCTCCCTCTGTTACATACAAAACCGCTGTGGGACCAAAGAATGAACTTTCATGAGAATCAACATCGTAACCAGAGTTCTTCAAAGCCATCTTTAAAAGTGTGTTTTTTACAACGGTTAACCTTGCACCACTACCAAGTTTTTCTCTTAAAGCTCTTCTTAAATTTGTCATTTGTGCAACGGTCAAACCTTTAAAGTCTGTGAAAAGAACAAGTGATGAATTTTGAAACTCGCTGGTAAGTTCTTGAACCAACTGTTCCTTTTCTGGTCTTCTAAGCACATCTTCACCTCCAATCTCTAAATAAAAACAAAAAAATGCCTCTTTCCGAGGCATAACAAAAGAGAACTCCAGCTAAAAAGCGGGTTTCTCTTTTGTGCCTCCTGCAGGCGACCACTTGGGTCTTTTTTGTACCTGCATTCTTCGGCAAACATTGAGATATACCAATGCTATATTTTACCAGATATTGATTTTTATTAGTGAAAAAAATGTAACAAAAGCATGAATTTTTATTTTGGGTTATAGGGGTGGTAAATCGGAAAGCCATACGTTTAATGCGGTTCCTTCTGACGTAATTTCGAATTCGTATTTATCCACATAGAGACCTTTTTCATGAATCTTAATGTTTAACTTTTTTTCATTTGCCAATGAGATGAGTTGTTTAATTGTCCAGCCTTTTATATTTGGAATTTCTGCGTTATTTGAGTTTTGTGAATTCTTAGTTTGATATTGTATTAACTCTTCAACCACATTTTTAAAAAGTGGTGCTGCGACTATACTGCTTAACTTTTCTTTTTGTGGAGAATCTACCCAAACAAGGATTGTGTATTCTTTATCTAACTTAACTTGACCAATAAAGAGTGCTGTAACATCCTTTTTCCCATTTTTTTGTGCTGTACCAGTCTTACCTAAGATTTTTATTTCATCAACTTTTGCATTTACTCCTGTACCTTTCTCTACAACATCAAGAAGCATTGTCTTAACTATTTTTGCTGTATCAGCCGAAAGAATTTTTTTAGTTCTAATTTCACCTGATTCATCAAGTGTTGGAGAAACGTATATACCATCATTTACAATTGAATTGAAAGCAGCTAATAATTGAATAGGTGTAACTCCTATTGATTGGCCAATTCCAATGAACGCCCAATCTGCACGATACCATTTGTCAGGTGGATTAAGCTTACCGGGAATCTCTCCTAACAATTCAATTCCAGTTTCTTTTCCAAAACCAAAAGATGTTAGTATCTCATAAAGTTTCTCTTGACCATATGTATCAATTATTTTTTTAGTGGTTAAAATAGAGACAACGTTACAGGAATGGACAAGTCCATCGTAAAGCGTTATATTTTCGTGTTTTTCAAGGTCTTTTATTGTTAAATCAAGTCCTTCTATGGGTTTAATGTACCCTGGACAATAAAAATTTGTTTCTGGTGTAACTAACCCAAGTTCAAGTGCAGCTGCAAAAAGTATAGGTTTTATTGTAGAGCCTGGTTCAAGATATCCCATATAGTATGTTGGCCAACTTTGAGTAGTTAGTGCGACTCTTATTTTCCCGGTTTTACTCTCCATCAATAATATTCCAACTTCAGTTGCTTGTTTTTCTAATTGATATTTTTTAGCAAAATCATAAAGTTTTTTTTGAAGAGATATATCAATTGTTAATCTTATATCTTTACCATTTTCTGGTTCAATTCTTACTGATTTAACTCTGTTTCCTATAAAACTTGAATAGCTAATAGAAATTATCCCATCTCTAATGGGTCTCAATAATTTATCAAAGTACGCTTCTGCCCCACTGATGCCACATCTTTGTTCAGTACGGCCTACGATGAAATTCAAAGCAAAATCTTGGATAGAAATTCTCCGCTCCTCTTGCTCTATGTTGACAAACTTTAAATACTGGGGCGGTATCTTTTTTTGTATTTCTTCTCTTTTTGAAAAAGAACCAAGTCTTAAGATGTTCTTATTATCTAAGTCAACGAGCTTTTCGGATAATCCAAAATTAGAAAGCATCTTTATAAAATCCGGATCACGCTTAAAGGCATTACCGGCAATTGCTTTCAAATATCTAATATCTAAGTATGCTGTATAAACGACTTCACTTGTTGCTAAAAGCCTCCCACGTGAGTCATATATATTACCCCTCAGTGCAACTACTTTGCTGTTTATAGCGTATTGATTAGTATATATATTATTCCATATTTTGAAAATTAGTATTGATAATATTAATACAAAAGATATAAATGCAATTTTGTATCTCTTATTACTCAACTTATTCAATTTATTACATCACGCCCCATAACAATTTTTGTAATTTGCAACCCAAGTACCTCGCTTTGTTGTTCAATTATTGAAAGATTTTCTCTATAAATTGAAAGTTCTTTACTTAATTGGACCGTTCTCCAATTAAGTATATATGCACTAAGAGCAAGTATAACCAACAAAACAATAGGAATCAAGTATTTGAAAAAAGTTGAAATAAAACTACTTTCTTTTTCAAGGATAACTTCTCTCTGTTTGGCCCTTACTAAAGTCATAAATATCCCCCTTCGCTCCGCTAGATTTTTAAATAGATAGAATAAAATAAAATGAATAAATGGATCGACAAGGAACGGTCTAAGTGAAAGCTTCGTTCGGACTATAAACCACTTTGAACTGGTTTTGTAAATTAAAGTTTTAATGGGGATTAAACTCGCTCCGCTAATCTAAGTTTGGCGCTTCTAGCTCTTGGATTTTCGGCTACTTCAAAAGTTGTTGGACTGATAAAATCACCAATAGGTTTTAACCTCTTATCATTCTTAAATACGTGTTTTACAATCCTATCTTCTAATGAATGGAAAGAAATAATAGCTAATCTACCACCAGAATTTAGATAATCTGGTGCGAATTCAAGAAATTTAGAAATATTCTCAATTTCTTTATTTACCTCAATTCTTATAGCTTGGAAAGTTTTTGTGGCAAAATGGCGTTTCCTATTATGCACTTCCTTGTACGGGAGTGCCCTCTTAATTACTTCAACAAGTTGTCTTGTTGTTTGTATAGGTCTATTTTGGACAATTGCTCTTGCAATTTTTCGAGAAAAATTTTCTTCACCATAGTTGTATATAATATCGGCTAATTTTTCTTCAGGATAGGTATTAACAACGTGGTAGGCAGTTAACTCACTTTCGAGGTTCATTCTCATATCCAGAGGTTCATCTTGATTAAAAGAAAAACCTCTACCCTCCGCTTTGAGTTGGTAGGTCGATACTCCCAAATCAACAAGAAGTCCATCAACTTTATGGACTTGTAGTAAATTTAACAAGACGGGTAGTTCCACGTAGGAGAATTTAAAAAGCTGAACGTTAGGGTAGGATAACAAATTGTGCTCTGCTATTTGTAATACTTCACTATCGACATCAATACCAATGACCCTACCACCGTATGGTAATACTCTTTCTGCTATAGCTCGAGTGTGTCCACCTTCTCCTACTGTACAATCTACATACACCCCGTCCGGCTTCCAAATTAAATTTTCAACAACCTCATTTAACAATACCGGGATGTGATGCTCGTTATATGTTCTATTCATCTTCTCTCCGCTCCGCTAAAATTAGAAAAAGACTGTTTATATTGTAAAGTAAAAGAATAACAAAATGCAATTTTATATTAAAAAATAACATGTTGTAAGATGCTTTATTTATGGTGTTTTTTGACAACTTTTTAAAATATACTTGGGTATAGTAAAAATTAACATTTTGTTAATCAGAAAAATAAAAATAGCGGTTGCCAATATTTTGAATTGAGCAACCGCTATTTTTTAATTATTTTTATAATTTATGTTTTATGGAACAATCTTTGTTCCAGTTTCACCTTTTAGGGCTTTATCGAGTACTGCCATATCTGTGATTATACATTCGCGACCCGTTGATGAAACAAAATCAATGGCCGCTTCAATTTTTGGCCCCATGCTTCCAGATGGAAATTGCCCTTCAGCAAGGTATTTTTTTGCTTCTTCAACCGTTAGTTTATCGACTTCAAATTGATCTGGCTTTTTGTAATTTATGCAGACTTTTTCTACACCTGTTAATATTATTAAAATATCTGCTTCTACTTCCTTTGCTAATAATGCACTTGCCCTGTCTTTATCTATAACTGCTTCCACGCCTTTGAACATGCCGTTTTCTTTGACAACGGGTATTCCACCACCACCAGCTGCGATTACTATAACGTCTTTTTCTACTAACATTTTTATAACTTCTTTTTCAACAATATCTAGTGGTATTGGTGATGGTACGACTCTTCTATAGCCTCTTCCAGCATCTTCTTTCATTATCCAGCCTTTTTCTTGTGCAAGTTTTTCAGCCTCTTCTTTGGAATAGAATGGTCCAACAGGTTTCGTTGGTTTTTGAAATGCGGGATCGTTTTTATCTACTTCTATTTGTGTTACTATAGCAGCTATTTGTCTTTCAATATTTCGCCTTTTTAGTTCATTTTCTAAAGTAAGAGCTATCATATAGCCAAGACTACCTTGCGTTTGTGCATCGTTTACGTCGATTGGGAATGGTGGAATTACATGCTTTGCAAGATCTTGTTGTACAAGCAAGTTTCCAACTTGTGGACCGTTCCCGTGTGTGATAATGATATCGTACTCATCAAGCATACCTGCTAAGTAGTGTGCTGTTTCTGAAAGATTTTTAATCATGTTTTCTGCTGTTGGTTCCTCACCAGGTCTGTTTACTGCGTTTCCACCAATTGCTACAACTGCGAGTTTTTTCATTGCTTTACACCTCCAAAACTTAGATATTTTTGGTATTTATCATTATGATAAAGCAATTGCCAATGCTATCGATGCAAATTTAGAATCGCTTGTGTCGGCTCTTGAAATAACTATTACTGGTACCTTGGCTCCAGCTATTATACCTGCAATTCTTCCGTTAGCAAAGTATACAGCTGATTTACCAAGGAAATTTCCACTGTGTATGTCTGGAACAACTAAGATATCTGCATGCCCTGCTACATCCCCTTTCACACCTTTTACTTCCGCAGCGTAAATACTAAGCGCATTATCGATACCAAGTGGACCATCTATTTTGCAGTTTTTTATTTGTCCTCTTTCGTTCATTTTAGCAATTATTGCTGCCTCCATTGTTTCAGGCATATCGGGATTGACTGTCTCAACGGCAGCTATAAGACCAACTTTTGGTATTTCATAACCGAGTTTTCTTGCTACTTCCACAGCGTTTTGTATTATCTGCACTTTTTGCTCCAATGTTGGTCTTATAACCATTCCACCATCAGTGACAAATATCAATCTATTTACACCTGGGACTTCAACAACAGCAACGTGTGAGAGTAATCTATCGGTTCTTAACCCAAATTCTTTGTCAAGTACAGCTTTAAGTAATGTTGATGTTTTAACTAATCCTTTCATAACTATGTGTGCTTTTCCTTCTATTATACTTTTAACTGCTTGTTTGGAAGCGTCTTCTTCTGTTCGGCAATCGACGACAGGAAATTCGGCGCCTATCTCTTCTAGGTTTTTTTCAATGATTTCTTTTTTTCCAAAGAGTATTGCGGAAACTCCCAAATCTTTTGCTTCGTGTACCGCTTTTATTGCTTCTTTATCCTCTCCACCAGCAATAGCAATAATCTTGTTTTTTCCTTTTGCCAATTCGATGATATCGTCAAGGGTTTTAAGCACTTTAAACACCTCCGCTATACAAAATATAAAGTTTATAAATATAGAATTTATGAAAGAATTTTTGCTGCTGCACAAATATAGGTCATTGCAAGAAGAGCTTCAAATATTACTTTATAGTCTTCGTGAATTATCCTTACCTTTCTTCCATCTAATCTTTCTACAAGTGGCATAGAAGAAACTAAATCAGCTCTAAGTGTATCTGAAAACTCAACAATCATTTCAATCGGTTTTTTGAAGCCGAATATATCAAACTCACTTTTTTCTCTTTGGATAAGTGCTTTTGCATTCTCTTCAAGTTCGGTTAGTAAGTCTTTCATCGGTCTCATAACGGCACTATGCCTACCTATTGACTCTTTTGTAACAGAATACAAAGCCTTTGGAATGTATTTTTTCGTTTGCTGAACAACTTTGTCATCTCCAACGATACAACCTACGGGTACGTTATACAAACCACCGAATGCAGCATTTATGAGCGCTTCATTCATTTCCAAACCATTTATCCACAAATTGTGTATAGACGAACTTGAATAAGTATGGTCCATGTTTGCACTTTCAGTGCCAATACCTGCATGATAACCAAAGAAAACAATGTAATCAAATGATTCATCTATGCCGTACATCATGTAATATCTTCTTATTCCGCCGCTAACCAAGTTTACATTTGGAAATTCTGAAGTGATTTCCCAAGGAATATTGTCGCCTGAGGCGTGGGAATCAACAAGAAGTATCTCTGAATTTCCAAGACCGTTTAAAAACGCTCTGAGTTGTTTTAACATATATTCTCTTTTGTAATCCGCTGATCTTTTGTCTACATCTGACCAATTTGTAATACCGGCTAATCCTTCAAAGTCAAATGATATAAATATTTTTTTATTTCTGCTCATATCCTTCCCCCGCTTTTTGAGAAAAATAATAGAAATAATTTTTCATTACAAAAAATATTATAATCTCTTATGTGAAAAATTAAAGTATTGCATTTTTTCAAAAGAAAAAGCATACATGCGCATACTTAAGATTTTTTTAACCACGTTTATTAGTTTTGAAGTCTTTATTTTTTTTTCTGTTACTTGTAAATCTTTAGAAGTGCTTTTTTAGAAAATTAAAAATTCTAAAAGATTAAATTTGGGGACTTCTATTGAATTTTTTCTCATTTAAAACTAAAGGTAACATATTGTCATAAATTAGTATCACTCTGAAAAATATCATTTAGATGTTAACATAAACTTTGACTTGATTTTTAACATAGACCTGTGAGATAATACATATTGCTCTCTCCCAAATATAACTTTTTTCTCTTTTTATTATCTACCTATATATGTTTATGTCCAATATCTTACGCTAATGGCAGCCCACAGAACATATTTCAAATTCAAAATTAAAAATTCGAGGTGTTGTTTATGTCTTCAAGAGGTGAAAAAATTCTCTCATTACTAAAAGAAAGGATAAGTAGACAACAATGGGAAAGCTGGTTCATTGATTTCACAGTTAAATCGGTTATAGAAAACCATGTGATATTTGAAGTGGGAAATATGTTTATTAAAGGTTATATCGAGAAGAAGTTCGACAAGATAATAAGAAAGGTTCTATATGAAGTTTTGGGTCCGAATTCTACCTATGAAATAGTATACGCTCAGGTACAGAAAGATGAGGTCGCAAATAACGATAATGGTGCGCTTGTAAGAAAAAGGCCCGTTCTTATTACACCTGTGAGTTCCAGATATACTTTTAGCAATTTTGTTGTTGAAGAATTCAACCAGCTTGCTTACACTATCCTTCTTGAGTCAGCTAAGAAACTTGGAACCTTCAACCCTATATTTATTTACAGTAAAGCTGGTATGGGAAAAACACACTTGGTACAAGCTTTCGGAAATTATTTGCTTGAAAACGATCCAGATATTAGATTTGCTTATTTGACAAGTGAAGCCTTTATGAACGAATTAATCGCAAAGCTTAAAGCAGGTACAGTGGAAGAGTTTAGAGAGAAGTACAGAAAGAAAGTAGATGTATTGGTAATAGATGATATCCAATTTCTTGCTGGAAAGAAAGGTGTACAGATAGAACTTTTCCACACTTTCAATACTTTGTATGAAGCAGGAAAACAGATAATAGTTTGTTCTGACAGATCACCAAAAGAACTTAAAGATTTTCAAGATAGGGTAATTTCAAGGTTCCAGATGGGCGTCGTTGTTGAGATAAAAAACCCGTCGGTTGAAGCAATGTACCGTATAGCAAAGAAAATCGTCGAAGATGAAAAAGCCGATATTTCTGATGATATATTAAATTACGTAGCGAAACATTTTAAAGGAAGTATAAGAATTCTCAAAGGGGCTATAATTAAACTAATTGCATATAAGAGCATGTACAAGGATTTAGATGTTGCAACAGCAAGATTAATACTAAAAGATTTTTTAACTGAAGAGGAAGAAAATCATGAACAGAATGATATAATAAGTATCGTGGCTAGGTATTTTAAACTTTCTAAAGAAGATTTGCTGTCGAATAAGAAGAGTAAAAATATTGTAGTCGCAAGGCATCTAGCGATGTACATTTTAAGTACAAAATTTCAAATGTCATCAAGAAAAATCGCTACTTTACTTAAAAAAAGTCACCCTACAGTATTAAATGGTATAAAGGCTACAGAGAACAGGCTAGAAAACGATCCAGAAATTCGACAAATTTTAAAACTAATAGAAGATAATTTAGCACAAATGGTAGGTAAAGCATTATCTTAAGCCAGCAGCCCATATTGTCTTATCTACAATATTATGGTATAATATCAAGGAACTTAAATGAGGAGGTGCTAAGAGATGAAAGTTAGAGTTGACGAAGCAACATGCATTGGTTGTGGAGTTTGTGAAAACCTTTGTCCAGATGTTTTCAAACTCGGCGATGATATGAAAGCAAAGGTACTTCAACCAGAGACAGATCTTGATTGCGCAAAAGATGCTGCAGATAGCTGCCCAACAGCAGCAATAACAGTTGAAGAGTAAGTTAGTATTAAGTTTAAACTTTTTCAAAATTAGATTAGGATAAAAGGGGGCAATGCCCCCTTTTTGTTTGAGTTTAGTTGAAATAGTAAGATTTATAATTTGTCATGTTTTGATGTTAATGATTAAATGTTTAAAATAGTAATATAGGTTGAATTACGCCTTAATTTAACCTATTGTGCCTATTTTCTCAGTATTTTTTTGATTTATTCTTGTGAAATGTTTATTTGATTTATTTTTGTGTGATATAATATAATTACAATGCTTCAGTTATTTTATTTAAAAAAATAGAGTCACAATACAAATCATAAAATCGATAAAATAGAAAAGGAAGGTGCAAAACGTGATAAAAGAAAAGAGCGTTACAAAGAGAACTCTTACTTTTATTTTTCTAATTCTGATGGTTTTATTTGTTTACGCTTTGGATCTTAAAAAGTCGGAAGATTATTACTTATCTTATTTTGAAACTTCTTCGAGTTTTGGCTCATATGTTAGAGAACTCATAAAAAACGATTTACCAATTTACAGGTTTTTAAAGATTCATATGGTTGGTTCATCTGAAAAAACTGAAACGACAAAAAAGACAGGTGACTATTTGTTAAGTATAAAACCATTTGATGGAACGAATTCTGATGAAGAAAGACTTGCAAGAGCTATTTACTTGGCCTACTGGGAAGCGAAGTTAAACCATAGAAAAATGGATGTTGAGATTGTTAAAAATTCACCTATTTTCAACGAATTTTTCTCCGAATACCAATTTAGAGTCTCAGATGCTTTCAGAAATTACGCTCAAGATTTAGTTGCATACCTTTTTGGTTTAGATGTTCCCGGTTTGCCTTCGGAACTTGTGCCTGAAGAAATTAAAAATTTAAAGAAAAATTTGATAAACAATTACAGTTATGAACCTGTCTACAATGGAGAGGAAAAAGAAGCAATTTCGATATTGCTTTCTAAATCGGAAGTTGTTAAAGGACTACAAGAAATTATAATCGATGCTCAAAAGAGTACAAATGACTTTGAACCTGAAACGTTGATTATGAGAACAAGCGCAACAGTGTTTAGAAGCGCTTTTTCGTATATAGCAGGATTGAAAAACGAGATAGCTCAAAAATTTGTTGATATAACACCTAAAGAAAGAAATTTTGCATGGATAAGATGGTTAGTCTATTTAGTATTGTTTGCTGTAGGTTATTTTGTTTTAAAGAATATGAGTTTGGTTTTTGCTTTGTTCTTAGCTTCAGAAACTGTTTATATAGGTTCATTCATGGATATTCAATCTTTAGTTGATGGAAAGATATACGGTATTGTTTTCGCTATTGCTGTAATCTTTTCAGTAATTTACTTCTTTACCAGAAAGAAATATTTATACTCTCTTATATCACTGTTAACTATAATTGCTCTTTTCTTACCATCATTCGGAACCCCAGATCTTGTTATGAAAAATTCATTCTCAAATTCTCCTTTCTATTCAGCCCTTGTTGATGATATTATAAACGATCAACTTGGTAAGCTTAAAATTAACGCAAAAGACTATAATACTTTGACAAACGAATCGATACAAGCTTTTTCGAATTTAATATCGGAATTAGAAGAAGATGGAAATGTATCAGAAGAATGTTTTGAACCTGAAAAATTTGACAAGAGAATTGAATATGTGAGTAACCTTTTAAGTAAGCACAAAGATAAGAAGAAGGAAATTGATGATTTCGTGTACTTTGAAAAGAGCAGAATGAAGAAAGTCGAAAAGATAAAATTATCAACGCAAAAACTATTGGTGAAGATGGCTTCTGTATCTTCCGAGAATTTCAAAAATGATTTGATTAGTTTTGTTAATTCTAATTTTAGTGAAAATACAGCGAAAGAATTTTCAGAGAAGATAAACTCAACAAAAGAAATTTCCGTTGTTCCATTACCTGGATACAAGATTCAAAACTATCTGGCTGCAACAATTTTGTTAGCTCTCTCTTTATTCTTAGTGGCTTTAAACTTTAAAGAGGCTTTTATACCTTTAATTGGAAGTATCGCGGTTTCTGTGCTAAGCTTATTAAAGAATCAAATACTGTTTGTTCAAGTTGGTGTACCATCGATAACAATTTACATTAGCTGGACAATTCCATATGTTTTAATTTTGTCGCTCGTTTTTGGATTTATTTGGTTTAACTCTACAAACACCTTTAGAAGGAGGGAGAAAGTATGAAAAGGTTTTTAGCAGTTGCGTTGTTAGCACTCTTGTTAACATTCGGTTTTTCGTTCAAGGCTATTATGGTTACCGACACAGGTGGTCTTGGCGATAAGTCATTTAACGATGGTACATGGGCTGGCGTTCAAAGAGCGGCAAAAGAACTTGGTGTTGAAGCAAAAGTTATCATGTCGCAAGAACAGTCAGACTACATACCAAACCTTACTAAAGCAGCAGAAGAAGTTTCAAAGGAAAAAGACGGCGGTATCGTTTTTGCAGTCGGCTTCATGATGCAAGATGCTCTTGAAAAAGTAGCGAAGCAATATCCTTCTGTCTATTTTGCAGGTATTGACATTGCATTTGATAAAGAACTTCCAAACGTTATTAATTTCCTCTTTAAAGAACAAGAATCAGCATTCCTTGTTGGTTACGTTGCTGCAGCAATGACAAGGACAGGAAAAGTTGGATTTATAGGCGGTATTCCAATTCCACCAGTTGAAAGATTCAGATACGGTTATGAAGCAGGTATAAAGGCATATCAAGACCTCCATGGTAAAAAAATTACGGTTATTAAAGGCTACACAAACGAGTTTAGTGATCCAAAGAAAGGTAAAGACCTTGCTAATTCTCAATTTTCACAAGGTGCAGATATTATATTTGCTGCAGCTGGTGCTTGTGGTAACGGCGTTATAGAAGCAGCAAAGGAAAGAAGCGAAAAACTTGCCGGTAAAGGTTTAGATAATATTAAGAAATATGCCCTTTCTGGTAAGGCACTTTACTATGCGATAGGTGTCGATGTTGATCAAGATTACATGGCCCCCGGTGTAGTTCTCACAAGCGCTATGAAAGGTGTTGATACAGCGGGTTATTATGGAGTAACTTGGGCATTCAAAGGACAATTCAAAGGTGGATTGAAGACTCTTGGACTCAAAGAAAATGGTGTTAGAATGTCTGAAATGAAATACACAAAAGACATTATAGATAAACTTGCTCCAAATGTACTTAAAGAGCTTGAGTACCTTAAAGGTCTTATAATCGAAGGTAAGATTACAGTTCCAGACTCAGAAGACGCACTTAAGGCGTTTACAGTAAAAGGAGTAAAACTTCCAAAATAATTCTTGTTAAAGTTTTTCCATTATTTCATAAACTTTGCGGGGGCTCTCGCCCCCGGTTTTAATAAATTATTTTTGTTTAATTTGTTTAATCGGTAGTCAATGGCCTTTTAGAAATATTCACTTGTTTTCTATAGGTCATTGAGTGCTGATTAATATATATGATTTAACACATGACAATACTACGGAGGTGGACATTTAGTGAATTCAAAAGTTCATGACATGTTGAAAAGCGAAGAGTACGCTGTAGAGATGATCGATATTACAAAGAGATTTCCGGGAGTTTTGGCAAACGATAAAGTTACCATACGTATAAAAAAAGGTGAGGTTCATGCTATAGTCGGTGAGAACGGTGCTGGAAAGAGTACATTGATGAATCAACTCTACGGTCTATACCATCCAGATAGTGGAGAAATAAGAATTTTTGGCGAAAAAAAGGTATTTGCTGGACCAAGAGATGCGATAAAAGCAGGTATAGGTATGGTCCACCAACACTTTATGCTTGTTGATACATTAACTGTTGCAGAGAATGTTGTTCTTGGAAGTGAACCAACTAAAGGACTGAATTTTGACCTTCAAAAGGCAAGGAAAGAAGTTAGAGAGTTATCGGAAAAATATGGGCTTTATGTTGATGTTGACGCAAAAATAGAGGATATACCAGTTGGTATGCAGCAAAGGGTTGAGATTATAAAAACGTTGTACCGGGGCGCGAATATAATTATTTTGGACGAACCTACTGCTGTTCTAACACCGCAAGAAGTCGAAGAACTATTCGTTATTATGAGAAATCTTCAAAATGCTGGGAAGACTATTTTGTTTATTTCACATAAGTTAAATGAAGTTATGGAAATAAGCGATAGGATAACAGTCATGCGTGGTGGTAAGGTAACGGCTGAGTTAATTACTAAAGAAACAAACGAAAGAGAAATTGCAAGAGCGATGGTCGGAAGAGACGTTGTACTCAAACTTGATAAAGCTCCTCACAATCCAAAAGAAGTGATTTTTGAGGTTAAAGACCTTTGGGTTAAAGACAACAGACACTTAGATGCTGTTAAAGGTGTTACATTTAACGTAAGGCGTGGTGAGATTGTTGGAATTGCTGGTGTTGCTGGTAACGGTCAAACAGAACTTGTGGAAGCAATTACAGGTTTGAGGAGAGTAGAAAAGGGGCAATTAATCTTTGAAGGTAAAGATGTTACCAACGCTCATCCAAGGCAGTTAAGAGATATGGGCATGACACATATAGCCGAAGATAGGTTAAAACACGCTCTTATAAAGCCTTTCCCAGCTTATTATAATGTCGTATTGGGAAGACATATAAAGAGACCTTTTGCGAAAGGCGCATTTTTAAATCATAGAGAAATAAAGAAATATGCAGCTGAACTTATGGAAGAATTTGATGTAAGGCCTAGAATAATAGAACATCTTGGAGGTAATTTTTCAGGAGGTAACCAACAGAAACTTGTTGTTGGCAGAGAGATAAAAGCTGGGCCAAAATTTATGGTCGTCGCCCAACCAACAAGGGGACTTGATGTTGGAGCGATTGAGTTCATTCATAGACAGATTTTAAAAATGAGAGAGCACGATGTTGGGATATTGTTAATTTCTATGGAGTTGGAAGAAATATTCTCATTGAGCGATAGAATTTTAGTGATGTACGAAGGACAGATAATGGGCGAGGTTAAACCTCAGGAAACGACTATAGAAGAAGTTGGTCTTATGATGGCTGGTAAAAGATTAGAAGAAATAAGAGGTGGTAAAAAATGAAGAAATTTATCGAAAATATTGCTGTACCTTTGATTTCTGTTTTGATTGCTTTAATTATCTCTGCTTTTATTATCCTTGCGATAGGTAAGAATCCTATACTTGCTTACGGTAAATTGCTTAACGGTGCTTTTGGAAGTAAGCAAGCGATAATTGATACACTTATAAAAACGACTCCTTTGATACTCACAGGTTTGGCGGTCGGGTTTGGATTTAGAGCAGGTGTTTTTAACATCGGTGCTGAAGGTCAAATGGCTATGGGTGCTCTTGTTGCTGCAAGTGTCGCAAGTAATTTTGGAGGTCTTCCACCAGCTGTTGCAATTCCACTTACTATGCTTATAGGTATGGCTGCAGGTGCTGGTTGGGCCGCGATAGCCGGTTTTCTTAAAGCCAAAACAGGGGCTCACGAAGTTGTTACAACCATTATGTTGAACTGGACAACCACTTATATTGCTTCGTTTATGGTTACAGGTCCGCTTGCAACGGGTTCTGGAACACCGAAAAGTCCTGAAATAGCAGCTTCAGCTCAATTGCCAATTTTGATGAAGGTTGGAGCTATGGAACTTAGTTCTGGAATAATAATATCAATTCTTGCAGCTATATTTATGTACGTTTTCCTTAATAAAACGACAGTTGGTTACGAAATAAAAGCTGTGGGTTTCAATCCTTACGCTGCAGAATACGGTGGTATTAGTGTTGCAAAAAATGTTGTATTAGCGATGGCTATAAGTGGTGCGCTTGCTGGATTAGCAGGTGTTACTGAATTAATGGGAGTGCATCACAGGTTTTTAGGTGAGCTTTCTGGTGGTAAAGGTTTTGATGGTATCAGTATAGCGTTGATAGGTCAGAATAATCCAATTGGAATAATCTTTGCAGCGTTATTAATTGGTGCTCTTAGAACAGGTAGTAACGAGATGCAATTCATGGGAGTTTCAAAGTATATAGTTATAATTGTTCAAGCTATTGTTATTTTCCTTGTAGCAGCTGATAGAATTGTACGCACTATTTATCTTAGAAAGAAGGTGAAAGCATGAGAGTCTTAGAAGCCATTTTATCGATATTTATAAATCCACAATTTTATAAAATAGCACTAACAACTGCTACTCCTCTCATGTTTGCTTCTTTAGGTGGAGTATTTAGTGAAATTACCGGCGTTGTTAATATAGCACTTGAAGGAATAATTTTGATGGGAGCATTTTCTTCTGTTGTCTTTACGTATTTAACTGGTAATGTTTGGTTTGGAGTTTTAATGGCGATTGTAAGCGGTATTTTGCTTGCTCTTCTCCATGCTTGGGGAAGTATAAAGTGGGCTGGTAACCAGGTTGTTTTAGGTACGGCTATTATACTTCTTTCACAAGGTTTAACAGGATTTTTAATGGAACCCATTTTTGGTCAACCTGGTCAAACAGACTTTGTCGGAAAAATTGATGAGATAACAATTCCCGGTCTTGTAAATGTCCCATTTATTGGACAGATAATAGGAGAAATTAGCCCATTTGTGTACATTGCTTTTGGATGTGTTATTTTCGGTTGGTGGCTCATTTTTAAGACAAAACTTGGTCTGAGAATGAGGGCAGTTGGTGAAAATCCGGAAGCAGCTGATACTCTTGGTGTTAATGTTTTTGCAATCAGATATTTTGGTGTTATTATGAGTGGTGTCTTTGCTTCGCTTGCAGGTGTGTATCTAAGCGTTGGAGAAATTGGTCAATTTAAAGAATTGATGTCTGGTGGAAGAGGTTTTATAGGACTTGCTGCTATGATTATCGGTAAATGGAATCCAATAGGCGCGATGTTCGCCAGCTTATTCTTTGGATTTTTTGGAGCGTTTTCAAATCAACTCCAGAGTTTACAGCAGATAACAGTAGCCTCAAACGTCAAATCATTGTTTGATACTATACCATTCATACTTACAATTGTGGTTGTCGCTGGTTTTGTTGGAAAATCAAGAGCTCCAGCAGCAGATGGTGTACCTTACGAAAAGCACGATTAAAAATTATAAAAATTATAAAAATTATAGTTGTCAGGAAGTGGTTTCATGTTAAAGAAAATAGATGTTTCTACTTCAAAACGTGTAGAATTTCTAGACATTACTCCGATAGTTTCTAACATAGTTTCTGAATCTAATGTAAAGGAAGGCATATGTTTAGTCTATGTTCCACATACAACTTGTGGGTTGACTATAAATGAACATGCTGATCCTTCAGTCGTCAGTGATATAATTAACCATGTAAATAAACTTGTTCCATACAACTCAGATTACAAACACTTAGAAGGTAACTCCGATGCGCATATAAAAGCTTCGATTTTTGGAAGCAGTCTATCTATTATAATTTCAAATGGTAAATTGTTGCTTGGTACGTGGCAAGGGATATTTTTGTGTGAGTTTGATGGTCCAAGAAAGCGCAGTGTTTACATTAAAATCTTGGAGGGGTAAGACTGAATTTACTTATAGTATCTCTTCCTGGTAGTGACAAAGGGATAATTTTAAAAATATTAAAAGAAGATTTTGGATATGACGTTATTGATGTTGAAAAAATCCTCGAAGTTGAAACAAAAAAGGATTTGTGTTCCCTTGTTAAATATAACGGGATTGAAAAAATTGCAAAAATGGAACAAAAGATAATAGATAGATTTGGAAAGTTTTCTGGTAAAATAATATTTAGTTGTGGTATCATTGAAATGGTAGAACCAAAAAATTTTTTGATTGTGTATATAAAAACGCCTAAAGAAAAATTTATCAAAAAGTTTAGAAAATACATGGCAAGTAAGGGTATAGAAGAATACTACGCAAGGTTTCACAAATACTTTAGTTCACACTCTGATTTGGTTATATCTACTGAGCACAAGATGAAATTCGAAATATGTTCTATAATAAGTGATTTTTTCAAAAAAAGATTATCTTATAACCAAAATACTTGATTTTTCTATATGTTTTATGATATAATAACAAGGAAACCTGTATTCATCGTATTCTTGATTTTTATATATCAAAAGTGCTATTATATAAGTGGATTTTTACTACACTTTTTAAAAGGAGGGGGACTTTATGAACAAAAAACTACTTGTTAACGCGGTAGCAGAAAAGACACAACTTAAGAAAAAAGATGTAAAAGCCGTTGTTGATGCAGTTTTTGAAACTATTGCTGAAGCCCTTGAAAAAGGCGAAAAGGTTCAACTTGTTGATTTTGGTACGTTTGAAGTTAAGAAGATGGCAGGCAGAACAGGTGTCAATCCAAGAACGAAATCAAAGATTAAGATTCCTTCAAGAAAGGTTCCAAAATTCAGACCAGGGAAAGTTCTTAAGTCAAAAGTTAACAAGTAAGAATATTTAAAAAAATCAAGGCCGGGGTTTATCCCCGGCTTTTAATTAATTACAAAAATCAACAAATTTTAAAAGTATCAACCTTCCATATCATTGACAATTTCAACTAAATAATTATACAATTCTAAATCAAATTTTCCTTTTTCTACATCTTGTTTTATTATTTCAAAAACTTTTTCTTTTGTCCAAGCTTCTTTGTAAGATCTTTTTGTGGAAAGCGCATCGTAAACATCTACAATTCCTATGATTCTTCCAAAGAGAGATATCTCTCCATTCTTTTTTCCATAAGGATATCCACTGCCATCTAATCTTTCGTGATGTTCTAAAGCACCACTAAGTATTTCTTTATCAACATATTTAATTTGAGACAAGATTTCAGCACCGTAAATTGTGTGATTCTTGATTATTTGGTATTCTTCGTCCGTCAGTTTTCCTGGTTTTAATAGTATACTATCTGGTATTCCTATTTTTCCAACATCGTGTAATATAGCGGAAAATTCAAGTTTTTCAAGAAGTTCTTGGCTAATGCCTAATTTTCTGCCTATTTCAACCGAATACATTGACACATTTTGAGAATGTGTGTGTGTATAATTATCTCTTTTATCAATAGCGGTAGCTATTGCAAGCAATAATTTTTTGAAATTACTTGAGAATCTTTCATAATTCCATGTACTCAAGAGCTTTCTACCGATTATTTTTGCGAACAAATCGACAATTTTTGCGTCTTCTTCCATGAAGCCACCTTTCTTATTAAGAACTTCAATAACACCTATCTTTTGATTTTCTACCCATATTGGTGCACCAACGATGTTCTCCGTTTTAAATTTTGCAGCTTTATCTACGCCTTTAAAATGAACGGGATTTTTTTCAAGGTCGTTAAATATCAATGCTTTACTTTCTTTAAAAATAGTTCCAGCTATTGATTCCATAGGAACTGGGATGCTTTCTATTTTTCCGCTCACCTTGCCTACTGTCACAAGGAATTTCAAGTGATCTTCTTCATAAATCAATATCGACGCTGCGTCGGCGTCAACGATGGTGCAAATTTCATTTTGAATATCTTTTAATAATTCATTTAGCCTTAAATTGCTATTCAGCTTTGCTGCAATATAAACAACTTGGTCTCGTACATTCGACGGATTTACAACAATTCCTTGTTTTAAAAGTTTATGTATTTTCGAAAGTAATTCATTAGAATATCCACCGAGTACATAAAAATCTATATCGCCTATTTTTGCAAGTAATTTCGTTTTCCTTCCAAATAATCTATTATTAAGAACATACCCACTTAGCCAAGTCGGTCCTTCAATTTTTTTGTGCATAGATACACCTCACAATTTTTACCAGCTTGTTTCACTCCCTATGTACACACTTTGGATCCATTGTTTAGCTATAGCATCCCAGTTGTATACAATTCCCGCTACAAGATTTTTTTCCATAATTGGATAAGTTATTCTAAGAAATGCTATTGTATCTGAATCGGCGAACTGACCTTCAGCAAACGGAGTCGAATCATAGTAATAACCATATATAAACAATCCAGCCATAGCTCCAACTTGTGGAATACTTATTCTCAACTCTCCAAGCAAATCCATATCACCTAAGAAATCACCTAGTAAATAGAATCTTCCCATTGCGTATTGTGTATCAAAATTAAATCCAGCAAGATATCCAAATAATATTTCTTCATTTGAAAGGGTATTAAGTTGGTTCTTCAATTTTTGGAATGTGTATATTCTACCAAAATGGAAAGGTCTAAATCCATTCCATGTGCCGTATACTCCGGCGATAACGTCAAATATTGATAATCTTCCGGAAAGTCCTCCAAATAAACCAAGTCCAAATTTTGAGTAATCGCTTAAAAACTGTGATGCAGTTTCAACACCTAAATACAATCCACCTGCAAGTGGGTATCTCAAATAAACAGACGCGGAAAGATTTATTGGCGTTGCTTCGTTTAAAACATTATTTGTTGCAACGGAAGTATCGTAAAGTATGCCAACACCCAAATCCATGCCACCTAAGATGGATTTCAGTTCTAACTCGCCAGCAAAAACACTATCTGATTGTACAAATTCAAATGGCCAGAGTTTGGTTAGTTCGAATGGAAGATGAGCCATTAAACCGAATGTTCCTAAAAAAGCTTTTGTATCAAATGATTTTGAATATGGTTTATAATAGTCTCTAACAGAAAATCCCATTCCAATCGATATTTGTGGCATGTTGCCATATCTCAAGTAAAAATTACCTAGATTAAGAGCTACTGAGTTGATAGTTATCATATTGATTATGTTCGTACTTGGCTCAGTTGATGGAATACCGTAATACAACGTGCCACCAACTTCTGTGGCATATGCTGTTAATCCTATACCTAATGTAACAGGCCCTATTGTAAATTCTGGTGAAATTGTATAAACGATGTATTTTTGTCCGTCTTTAGAAGCTGTTTCAACACCTAATTGTGGAATATACGCTTGCATAGGTTGTGTTGGTTGGGAAGGTTTTTCTATAGTTGGTTCTGGTAATTTTTGCTCAGGAATTTCTTTTGGTAATTCTGGAATACTTATTTCTTCTAATTCAGGTAGAGTTTCAAGCAATTCTTGAAATTCTGTATTTTCGAATAATTGATTTATGTCTTCAATAACCTGTCCAAATAATTCAAATGCTAATTGGCCTCCCTCGAATACTGGGATTACGAAGCTATCATCATAAAATGCAAGTACTTCGCCTTCCCACACTTTTAATTGTGCTTTATCTTCATAGTAATCAACTCCAAATTTTGTTCCCCTAACACCTGCTGTAACACTTCCAGCTCTAACTTCAAACGAAGATCCAGCAACCATCTTTTGAACTACGTTATATGTTCCACCTTTCTTAATAATTATTGAAACGAGAATTCTCCCATCTTTAGCTTTTCTCATCTTTTCGAAAAGAACTTGAGTATTTTCTGTTATCTTTGTCATAGAACCATCCGGGAATTTTACGATTACATATGCTTTGTCAAGGGTTAATATTTCATCTCCCTCTTGTAAGATGGTGTCTGACTTTATAGATTCCCAAACTTGTTTTCCCTCTTTTTTATACGCAACGCTACCCTTGAATGAGTCAATTGTTGCTTTCAATTTATCAGAAAATTCGCTTTCGTCTTTTTCAGTTACATTAATTGATATTTCTTGTGTGTATATTTTTTTATCTGCGGTTTCTGCTGAAAATGTTATTTTTACTTCTCCAGCTTTCTTTGGTGCTAAAAAGTTGAGCTCGGTTTTTCCATCGACTTTCAAACCTTTGGTAAGTATATCTGGCTTGTCGAAACCTCCTAAAGTTATCTTAGCTTTTAACGTGAATTGTTGCGGTTTTTCTGATTCATCGGTTAATGAAATTTTAAAAAGTATCTTTTCACCTTTGACAACACTATAAGAACTCGGCACAACTTCAAATGCTGCAATCGCAAGGATGGAAATTATCAACAACAAAAAAATTAATAAGCGCCTCATAACATCACCTCCAGTAAGATTATAGTTGAAACAATCGTTGTCAAATAATTTAAAATAATTGATTTTGATGGTTTTATGGTTACTAAGATTAGACATGCAAGAGCATATATAACAAATGCGTATATGTTTAAAATATAGAAAATAGGAGCTACCATTCTCATTAAATAACCCACGTAATCTCTTTTATATATACCATTTGACGTAATAAAGTGAACTAGTATGCTTAAAAAATATCCATTAAAAACCGCAACTGATAAGATCACGACGAAAAATCTCTCTAAAAACGGTTGAACGTCTTTACCAAGGTAAATAGCAGCTATTAGAAGAGTTGCGATATGAAATGATTGGTCGATAAGGTAATAATACCAAGTTTGACAAAAACGTTTTTTACATAAAAATTTTCCAATATCTATAAAAAAATGTGCTATTGAAAGTATTACAATAGCTCCAAATGATTTTAGTGTTAAATCTTCTCCAAAAATGAAAGAAAGTTGCGAAAGAAATACAATTACTATATGAAGCGTTAGTACACGTATATCTTTATTTTTTCTCATGGCGATGTAGCTATTTTGAAGTACGTAATCGCCTACAAGGTGACCTAGAAACAGATAAGGAAACAGGTATTTTATACTTTCCAGAGTTCTCACTCCTCATGTCTTAAAATATTTAGTGCTATATCGACATAATTTTCTGGATATTTATTTTTTAACAGTTCTTCTGTCCATTTTAGAAGGACTATACTTTCCGAAATTCCAATGATTAAAGCCAATGGTGGTATTTCATTTGGATTCAATTTTTTTGGACCAGTACCATCAATTACTTCGTGATGATAAAGACACACATCTATTAGTTCTTTTTGAACTTCAAGTTCTTTTAGAATTTCGTAACCATGGTCGACATGCCTTAGATAATCATTCCATTCATCGTTGCTGTAAATACCTAATCTTATCTTTTCAAATAATTCATCTCTTACACCAATAAGGCCCACATTTGCTGTTCTAAGTGCTATTAAACAAAATTCTTGATCTATATTTTCATATTTGGCTAATTCAACAGCAATTTTTTCCATCGTAGACAATTCTTCTTCAGATAGTCTGGATCTTTTATTTAAAGCTATAAAGAGTGTGTTTAAAGCACTTCGTAATAATAATTCTAATCTTTGACCAAGAATAAAGCCTTCTATAACTGAAACAAAAGAATCGTAAAAGGCAAGTAAACCTAAAACTTCATTTAAAGTGAATTCTCCGGTTATAGTTATTTGACCGAGATTTCCAGAGTTTTTGCTTAATATTGGTATTTCTAATTTGTTTTTAGTTAATTTGAAATTCTGGCCTTCTTCAGAGTAATTTAATTCAATATTTTTTCCATATCGTTTTTTAAAAAACTCTGCTATTTTATCTTTTGCTTGCTCAAAGTTGTATGTTTTGAGCAATTCATACAATAAATCAAAAATCTTTTCGTCAATTGCTATTCCAAACTCCATTGCAAATTCGTACACATCATCTTGTTTTGGTATTTGACCCGAAATTTCAAATTCATCATTTTCCAAATCAAAGAAATAGTAGGTATCATTTAGAATTTTTTCCAATTAAATACCCCCTCAAGTATTTAATTTTTCGCTTATAAGCTTGTACAGATTAAGTTGCATACTTTTACCTTTTACTAAGTAGCTACCAACATATTCAAAGATAAAATTATTTGTTCTGCTTACGATTTCTTCTGAAACGATTATCTCGGCATCTATTTCCCTAGTTAAATGTTCTATTCTTGATGCCGTATTCACTGTATCGCCAATGCATGTGTAATCCATCCTAAATGGTGCACCTATATTTCCAACGATAGCAGGACCATAGTGTATCCCTATACCACTATCAAGGTCTAATCCAAGTTCCTCGTCAAGTTTTTTTAGTTCTTTTCGCATATCAAGAGCACATTTCAAAGCTCGATCGATATCATCTTCATAAGAAATTGGAGCACCGAAAATAGCCATAATGGCATCTCCTATGAATTTATCAATTGTACCGTTATATTTGTAACGTATTATTTCACTCATCCTTGTTAGATAAACGTTCAGGAATGATACAACCTCCTCAGGTGATAATTTCTCCGACCTACTTGTAAAGCCTTTAATATCTGAGAAAAGTACAACAACGTTTCTTGTTTCTCCACCAAGTTTTAATTCACCCTGTTTTAATAAATTATCGGCAACGATATCCGGAACATAACGGTATAAAAATTCTTTCATCCTTCTTTTTTCTGCGTTTTCCTTAAGGAAATCGCCGAGAGTTTTCACACTGCCAACTAATAGTGTTGCAAAAAATGTATGAAATGTTGATATATATATCTTTTGTGAAAATATAATAAAAGATATTGAAATGAAAATAAATGGTATTAATAACAAAAAAGTATTGATTAACCTTTTATTGAATAAAGATAATAACGAAACTAAAAGCATTATAATGGCAAAAATAATCGAATTGTAAAAAGGTGAAATGGGTTTAATATATTCACCATTTATAATATTTTGAATAGCATTTGCATGTATAAAAACGCCTGCTTCGTCGTTTGAAAATGGTGTAATTCTGAGATCGTAAAGTCCTTTTGCAGTTGCTGTGTATCCAACAATAACAACTTTATCTTTAAAAGTCCCCTTTTCGAATTTTCCTCTAATTACGTCGTAGGATGGTATTTCTTTAAATATTTCCTTCCCTTTCCCGTAAAACCATATGTGCATGTATCCAGAATTATCAAATTTAATGTTCTTTTCTTTCATTATTACCTCTTTTTTGGAGAAATCTAAAATTAAATCAGTCGGATCTATTCCCAAATATAATGCAGATGCTATTACATTCATATGTGGTAAAATTCCAGATGAAATCCCGTTTTCCATAGACCACTCTTCAACAACAAGCAATGGCATTCTTCTGACTACACCATCAGCATCCAGACTACCAATCTCATATGTGGCACTGTAAGCAGCAACAGAAAATGGTTCATAAATTGGCCTTATCTTATATATTTTGAACGGGTTTAAAAGTGCAAACTCCTTGAAGTTTGTCATTTTATATGCGAAATCTAAATAATTTGTGTTCTCTTCTATTTTTTTTCTGAGTCTTTCATCGTATGACAAATATGTACTTTTCTCGTTAATTAAGTACGTACCAAGTACAACATTTTGATACATTAATAAAGTACTTGCAAAGTAACTGTCTGTTTCCTCTGCTCCCGGTTCTGTGAATGATACATCAAATGCCACAACTTTTGCCCCGTCTTCGAAAACTTTTTCTAAAAGTTTACCGTAAACTTCTCTATCCCACGGCCACGTGTCACCTTCGACTTCAAGAGCGCTGAGTGAATATTCATCTATACCAATAACAACTACATCTGGTTTTATGTTAATTCTGCCACGTAATTTATAGAATAAGTCCATTATTTTTAAATCGATAATTTCAACAAAATCTAATCTGAAGAAGATAGCCCAGATAAAAAACACTGTGATTACAATTATTAATAAATGTATTTTGCTCATAATACCCCCCTTGTTGATTCATTTGAATTTTAAAGAGTTTAAAATTCGATGTATAATAAAAAGGAGTTTCTAGTTATTTGACTATCCAAAATTGTATATCGTTCTATAAGAAAAATTTGTCAAAAATGTGTTATGGAGGTGTTTATTGTGAAATCGTACACAGAATATCTTTGGTTTAATACGCAAAAAAAGAAAGAGCTTGTTCATATTACACCAAAAATTGAGGGGATAGTTGAAAAAAGTGGTATAAAAGAGGGATTTTGTCTTGTTTCTGCTATGCACATTACTGCGGGAATAATTGTAAACGATAACGAGTCTGGACTCCATAAAGATATATGGAATTGGTTAGAAAAGCTTGCACCTGAAGGAGATTACTATCATCATATGACTGGTGAGACAAATGGGGACGCTCATCTGAAAAGAATACTCGTTCATCATCAAGTGATTATACCTATTACCAATGGGAAACTTGATTTAGGTCCTTGGGAAGAGGTATTCTATGCAGAATTCGATGGGCAGAGAAGAAAAAGGGTAGTTGTTAAAGTTATAGGAGAGTAATAAAATAATCATTTGGGGATGGAACTAATGGAAAGAATCTTAAAGTTTGTTCTGGATTCAGTTATTGAAGGGATTATTCTTGTTGACAAAGATGCAAAAGTAGTTTATGTAAATAACAACGCATGCAAGCTTTTAGGACTGAACCCGGATATAATCGGGCGACCTGTTGAAGAAGTTGTCAATAACACACGGTTACATATTGTTGTTCGTAACGGAATACCGGAAATAGATCAAGTCCAGTATACTGGTAATGCTATAATCATAACCTCGAGAATACCATTACGTGATGAGAATGGGAATATACTTGGTGCGGTTGCTGTGTTCAGAGATATAACAAGCATTAGAAAATTAGCAGAGGAAATTACAAACCTTAAAGAAATTGAAGCTCAGCTAAAGGCAATCATAGAATCAACAAATGATGCTATTAGTGTAGCTGATGAAAATGGAATTGTGCGCCTTGTTAATAAAGCTTATACAAGAATTACAGGTTTTTCTCCAGAGGAAGTAATTGGTAAACCAGCAACAGTAGATATAGCTGAAGGTGAAAGTATACACATGCTTATAGCTCGCACTAGACAACCTATATATAATGCAAGATTAAAGGTTGGACCGGCCAAAAAAGAAGTTATAGTTAATGCCACTCCACTTTTCGTAAAAGGACAATTCAAAGGCAGTGTTGCAGTTGTGCATGATGTTTCTGAAATTCTACAACTGACAAATGAACTTGAAGAAGTAAAGAGATTAATTCGATATATGAAAGCTCAATATACTTTTGATGACATAATCGGTGATAGTAAATTAATTCAAATAGCTAAGGAACAAGCAAAGAAAGTTGCCCAAACACCTGCTACAGTTCTATTGAGAGGAGAAAGTGGAACGGGAAAAGAATTATTTGCCCACGCAATTCACAATTCGAGCCCAAGAAGATCAAAACCCTTTGTAAGTGTTAACTGTGCAACGATACCTGAATCGATACTTGAATCTGAACTTTTCGGATACGAAGAAGGAGCGTTTACCGGTGCACTGAGAGGTGGGAAAAAAGGACTAATTGAAGAAGCAGATGGTGGAACATTATTTCTTGATGAAGTTGGGAAATTGCCTCTACCTCTACAACCTAAATTGTTAAGATTTATAGAAACAAAAGAATTTGTACCAGTTGGAGGTAGAAATGTAAGAAAAGTAGATGTGAGAATAATCGCAGCTACAAATGTTGACTTAGAAAAAATAGTAAAGAACGGAGAATTTCTACCAGACCTTTATTTTAGATTAAATGTATTTCCTATATACCTTCCAGCTTTAAAAGATAGAAAAAAAGATATTCCGAAGCTTGCTTTACATATAGTCAAAAAACTTAATCAACAATACGGTCGCATGGTTGAAGGAATCAATCCAACAGTTCTTAAATACTTAGTAAATATGGACTGGCCTGGCAATGTTCGAGAACTTGAGAATTTCTTGGGAAGAGTTATGATAAATATGGGACCTGAGGAAAGAGTGATTGAACCAAAGCACTTGCCTGAAAATATTGAATTAAAGAGAACAAAGGCTAAAGAAGCAATTTCCATAGGTTCCCTGAAAGAGCTTATAGAAGATTATGAGAAAAAGATAATAGCAGAGGCACTTAAGAAGACAGGAGGTAACAAGGAAGAAACAGCAAAATTGTTGGATATAAGTATAAGAACATTGTATTATAAGATAGAAAAGTACGGTTTATAGAATTTGAAAAATCAAAAAAGGGGATGATGTACTTATGTGGATTTTCACGTTGATTGGAATTTTGTTTGTAGCTCTGCTTTTGGTTACATTCATTCCTATTTTAGCTCCAATATTTGTCTGGATACTTGGTATTTTAATTTTTGCTGTTATGTTGGCTCTAGCTTACGTTTTCTTTATAGCAATTGTCCCTGTAATAGCAATTGTTTTCCTTGTTTGGATTATCTATAGTGCTTTTAAAACTTGGCGAAGAAAGTAAAAAGTATATAATGTAAATTTTTTGTTAAAACCTTCCTTTCTGGTAGATATATCATTTTGCCTGCGCAGGTGAAAATTAGGTAAGATGGTATTCGATATTCCAGAAAGGAGGTTTTTTATTATGAAGAGATTATCAATAAGGTGGTTGATAGGTTATGATGAAAATAACAAACCGATTTACAGAAGACAAACAATCTCAGTAGACGATTTCTTCGACTTAGCTCATGCCCAAGCTTTTGTTAACATACTTGATAAGTACTCAAATTATACATGTGAAAGTGCACAACTTATCACAACAGAGAATGTAGGTGATACATTATGAAAAGACTGTCTCTCGTATATAGAAAAATAGAGAATGGTCAAATGAAAACCTACAGGATAAACATACCAGAACCTGTTGACAATATAAATGTGCAAGAACTTCAGCAAGATATGGAATATTTAAAAGCAATCAATGTTGTTCCTGATGGTTTTGAACCAGATGAAGCAAGAGTAACGGAAACAAATATCGAAGTTTTAATAAATCTAATAGAATAATACTCGGTTGGTGATTGGTTATGAAATGGCTTTGGGATATTTTAAAGCTTCTCATGATACTTGTTGAGCGACCTGGTGAAGGTGAGAAAAAGAAAAAAGAAGTTATTGAATTAATGGATGAACTTTATGATGAACTTAACATTCAAATACCAAGGGAAGTGTACCACTCTATAGTTAATGTTGCGATAGATTACCTTGCTTTGGTTTTATTTTAATCTGTTTTAAAATGAATTAAAAAATACCGGTAGCCTTTCTGGCTACCGGTATTTTTCTTTTTATTTCGATTTATTTTACTTCGAACCTCCAGACTGGTCCTTCCGTAACGCCACCATGTGGATCTTTTAGTGTTACATACCAATAATAAGTTCCTTTCTCATTTATGGTTATCGTTACGTTATTATTAGAAGAAATAATAGGTTTTACACTTTGGAGCAAACTTGTGGATGTGCTTACTCTAACTTCGTAAGTTAAATTATCACCATCCGGATCACTTGCATTCCAGCTAAGTGTCAGATTCCCGGTGCCTGTGATACTACCACCATCCTCAGGATTAGGATTACTTGGCCAATTTGGTGCTGTATTTTGCTTTGTGGTAAAACTCCAAGTATCGCTGTACGCGTAATTTCCGAATGAATCTTTTACCTCAACTCTCCAATAGTATGTTGTAACAGGCTTTAAACCTGATAAAGTATAAGTAAGTTCATCGGTTAACTGACCTGGAACTGTGGCAAAGAGAGTCATTTCATCTGCTCTTCCACAGTACACATAATAAACTAAATTCTCTTTAGGAGTTTCATTGTCTGAGCTTGCTTTCCAACGGAGTTGTATGTTGTTAAAGTTGATATTGGTCTGAGTGTTTGCTGGAGAAATAAGCAACGGGTTTGTCGGAGGCCTATCTTCGTTTGTTATTGTGAATTTCCAAATAGGACCTTCGACGGGATCGTTATATCCGTCTTTTACGATAACTTTCCAATAATATGTTGTTCCGAAATCAAACAACATAGTTGTAGAGTAAGTATTAACTTCCAAATTAGCCGCAACCAATTTCAAATCGCTTTCTGATTTTCCAATGTATAAATCGTATTTTAACTGGTCGCCATCTTCATCTGTTGCATTCCAAGAAAATCTTGGAATTCTATTGGGAAGATTGGTCGCGTTGTTCGCCGGATAGGGATTTGTTGGAGCTGTTGGCGGATTATTTTTATAAGTTTCAAATGAAAAAGTTTCACTTTTACTTGAACCGCCGTGTTTATCTAAGGCTTCTACATACCAAGTGTACCTTTGACCAATTTTAAAGAAACTTGCTAATTGGTTAAATTCCATTTCGTTATTATTATATGGGTACATCGTCCTATTTGTATTTCCGTCTGATATAACAAATCTATAGCTTACTACATCTTCATCAGGGTCAGTCGATGTAGTCCATTTGAATTTAAGAGAGTTGATTTTTGCAAGGTTAACTCTGTAATTATCTTTTGGTTCTATTAGTACTGGTTTTTGTGGAAGGGTGTTAACTTTTGTTCTAAAAGTAAATTGCTTTTCGAGCTTTTCACCATACGTATCTATAGCTTCTATGATAAGTGTGTAATCAGTAGATGGCACAAGGTCTGTTACCATATAATCAGTTACCGTTGAATTACTTAAAAGTGGTTGCCCTTTAGGTGTACCTGTTTTGAAAAGATACAGTGTATATCTTAAATCTTCGTAATCTTTATCAAACCCTTGCCAACTTAACATTAAATTGTTAAATTTAACATCCGTTGAATTTTCAACAGGATATTTTAGTTGAATGTTTTCTGGTGGCTCGTTTTGTTTCGTTTGAAAACTCGCCAGTGGTGATTCGACCGTATCTCCCCATTTATCTTTGGCTATAACCTTCCAAGTGTATCTCATCTGTTGCTTTAGACTTTTAACAGTGCAAGCGTCTGTTGAAACATTTTGAGTAAAAACTGGTGTGTCTTTGCCCTCTTCATATACAGTAACTGTGAAAGTTAATTCATCATCGTTTGGATCGCTCGCTTTCCAAGTTAACGCAAGCGCACCAAACGGATGACCAGTTGTACCGTCTGGGCTTAGGGAAGAAATTGTTGGAGGAGAATTTTTTTCTGTTGTAAAGTTCCAGAGTGAGCTTGCCTTTGAGTCATCACCACTTACCCTCACATACCACTTGTACTTTCTCTCTGGCTCTAAAAAACCTCTTGGAATAGTTATTGTTACTTCCTCATTGACAGCTGTTGCGGTAGTTGTATAAACTTCTTTCCCACTCGAGTAATCTTTTATTATCAAATCATACTTTTGACCTGGAAGTGCTTTGAATTTAAATGACAAATTGTTGAAAGGCAGGTTGATTGCACCATTTTTGGGTTCAAGCAAGGTTGGAGATATTTCTTTGGGTTTATTGATACACCCTTGACTAGAAATCAATATTAGAAGAAATATGGCAAATAAATAAAAACTTTTAGCCCCCCTGAATTGCATATAATCACCTCTTCGACTATTTTTTGAATTATAATTTCGATAATATTATAACACATAAATATTTCAATATGAAGAGATAAAAAATCGGTGGTAATTTTACCACCGATTCAGATTGTTGACAAACCCCCACTTTTCGATAAACGAAAGGTGGGGTTTTATTATCGCCAATACAACTTTTGAGAAA
>SPLK01000110.1_pt1 | contig 41308 bp, 31 predicted proteins | sample 2456111 | NCBI WGS metagenome assembly SPLK01 (sample SAMN11156906, study PRJNA527647) | hot springs metagenome | biome: Geothermal region; feature: Hot spring; material: tree branch in hot spring; isolation source: hot spring sediment rich in lignocellulosic material ... | reverse complement strand
ACCGCCTTAAAGGCTTCCTCCAGCCCCGGAAGGCCATCGAAGACGCCAAGAAGCACTTCCTTGACGCCTCTTTGGTAGAGCTGTTGGAGAATCTCCTGCCATACATAGGCGCTTTCTTGTCCTCCTACGAAGAAATCAAGAATTTCACGATACCCTTCTTCGTTCACGCCACCTGAGTGAGAAAGGAATCACCAATCATCGTAATGGCGGACAAAGGGGACACCGGGGATTACCCCGCTGTCCCGCGTTGACGCTCCAGATCAGCCAGCACGCGGCCAATATGAGCCTCTTCAATCACTTCGTGCCCCTTCGCCTCGGCCTCGTATAACGCCTGACCACAAATCAGATTGATCATCCGGGGTAGTCCCTGACTGGCCGCATGCACCATATTCGCAGCGCTCTCGGAAAATACCGGGCGATCCATCCCGGCTACGTTCAGGTGATGGCGGATATACGCCGCCGTTTCTTCCCTGGTCATCCCGGATAAATGGTACTGCATCCCCACCCGTTGGGCAATCGCCTCATACTTCTTCAGCCGCAGCTTCTTACGGAGTCCCGGCTGTCCCGCCAGAATGATCGGAAAGAGCGAGCGGGCATCCATCTGGTGGCTCATCACAAAGCGCAGCTCAAGCAGCATGGCATCACTCATTTCATGGGCCTCGTCAATCACCACAACGAGCGAGCGTTCCCCTTGGGCTTGCCGCCGCAGCAGCACTTCTTCCCATAACCGTTTCGCCCGGGCGACGGAAAACGGCGGAACTTCATCAACGGCCTGAAGCACAGCCGCATAGAAATCGCGCGGCTTCAGTTCCGAGGTACAGATGTAAATCGGCAACGTCGTCATCGGATCCAGGCTTCGGAACAAGCGGCGCAATAGCACCGATTTCCCGCTGCCTACTTCGCCGCTCAGCACCCCGAGCTGCCGGTTCAGGGCAGCCAGCTGAAGGCGAACAAACGCCTCCTGATGCCCCCGGAATTCATAGCAGGCCGCCGCATCCAACTCCCGGCTAAACGGACGCATCGTCTGGCTCATTTCCGCCCACCTGCTTTCGTGTCCGCATAGCGCAGTTCCTCTTGTTTCCACGCTTCTTTGCGCTTCTCCTGAGCCAGATCCAGAAACGACAACTGGCCATCGGCCTCTTCCACAAATACCGGTTCTTCGTTCACCTTGGCTCGCTTGTGGCGCTTTCGTTTCAGTTCAAACGGACGGGCATCGGCGTAACGCTTGTCTTGAAACCAGACCTGTATGGGAAGGGAGAGATCGAACGGGTCATAGCGAAGGCGCACTTTGCGGCCCGCCAGATTGCCGTCCACTTCATACGTGTTGCCCGACAGGCGCACGCATCCGGCCCGATCGACGACACGCTCTTCCTCCCACAGGAAGATGTCGTTCAGCTCCAGCAGCGAACAGCGCTTGCGTTCCCTGGAACTGGCGCCAAACCTCTCCCGCGGCGTTTGTTTCGTGCTGCCATGCACCCGGTCGTGGTAATAGCCATCCAGCCACGCCCAAAGCGCGTCATTGAGTTCCTCCAGCGTCGTCAGCTTGCCTTGCTCGATGCGCGCGTACACTTCCGGTTTATCATTTATTGTTTTTTCCGGATTTTCTCGATCTCATCGGCGACAAATTGCACTTGCGTGCCGACGACCACTTGGATGCTGTGGGGCCCGACGACATTGATCCCCGGCACCCCGGTTTCTTTAATTTTTTCTTGATCGACGGCATTCATATCTTTGACTTCCACCCGCAGGCGGGTAATGCAGTTATCGATGGAAACCACATTCTCATCCCCGCCCAATCCTTCGTAAATCTTCTTGGCCATGACCGCGAAGCGTTCCTTCGCCGACAGATTGGCCGTTTCGCCGTCGACTTCTTCATCTTCCCGTCCGGGGGTTTTCAAGTCGAATTTCGTGATGAAGAAACGGAACAGGAAGTAATAAATGACGGCAAATACAAGGCCTTGTACGATCAGCATCAGCGGCTGGTTGGCCAGCGGCAGCCTCGAACTGAGGAAGAAGTCGATGAAGCCGGCGCTGAAACCGAACCCGGCCGTCCAGTGGAACAACGCCGCGATCGTCAAAGAAAGTCCCGTCAAAAACGCATGCAACAGATAAAGCCCGGGAGCGAGGAACATGAAAGCGAATTCCACCGGTTCCGTCACGCCGGTGAAAAAGGCGGCAAAACCGGCGGCCAGCATCAAGGAAGCCACCTGTTTTTTCCGTTCCGGTTTCGCCGTATGATACATGGCGAGACCCGCAGCCGGCAATCCGAACATCATGATCGGGAAGAAGCCGGCTTGATACATCCCGGTAACGCCTTTTTCCCCTTTTCCGCTCCAGAAATTGCCGATATCGTTAATTCCGGCGACATCAAACCAGAAGACGGAGTTCAAGGCGTGATGCAAGCCGGTCGGGATCAAGAGGCGGTTAAAGAATCCGTAAATGCCGGCACCGACGGCGCCCAGCTTGCTGATGGCGGTACCGAAGGATACGAGGCCGCTGTAGACCACCGGCCAGATGAAAAACAGGGCCAAGGACACGACCAGCATGGCGACGGATGTCATGATCGGGACAAGCCTTTTGCCGCTGAAAAAGGCCAGGGCATCCGGGAGCTGCACATGGCTGAAACGGTTATACATATTGGCCGCCACGATCCCGGAAAGGATACCGACGAAAGCGTTTCCAATTTTTGAAAACGCCGGATTGACATTTTCCACATCGATTCCCTGCAGCATGGCCACCGTATTCGTGGAAAGCAGGGTGGTGACCACGAGATAGGCGACGAGGCCGCTCAAGGCCGCCGAACCGTCCCTTTGTTTCGCCATTCCCAATGCCACGCCGACGGCAAAGAGGATCGGGATATTGTCGATGATGGAACCGCCCGCTTTAATGAAGAACGCCGCAACCGGGTTCCCCGAACCCCAGCCGGTCGGGTCGATCCAATAGCCGATCCCCATCAGGATGGCGGCGGCGGGCAATACGGCGACGGGAAGCATCAGCGAGCGCCCGAGCCTTTGCAAATACTTCATCATTTTGAATGACCTCCTTCAATTTTTTCCTGCCTGCGCCAAAATCCGAAATGACGATAAAAATGAGTGCCAAAAACCTGGTCATAAAAGGCGGAAACGATAGATCCCCTCTTTTTTCCTCACCTCCTTTAAGGCTGGGCGGTCCTCAGCCTTTCAATATGCAGCGTGATATACCCCAATTCCTGATCGGGAAGATGGATTCCGTAGACTTCCGAAACCTTTCTTGCCACTTCCCGGGCGCATTGATAGGAAAGGGGGAATTTTTTCTTGATCATGGCCAGCATTTCCTCGTCCAAGGTATGGACCTCATAGCCCTTGATCCGGAACAGGACGAAGCGGAGATGGGTCACGAGCCGGTGATAGGAAATATCATCCCCTTCCAATGGGATGCGGAGGAAATCTTTGACCGTTTGCACCATATCTTGCAAAATGGCCGTCTGCCGGATCGTTTCGTGCAAGTCTCCCCCTTGGGGTTTCATGGTATGGATGTAAAGGGCGAGAAAAGCCGCCTCATCTTCGGGCATTTCGATTCCGTACTTTTCTTTCATGTGCCGGACCGCCCAAAGGCCGATTTCAAATTCCCTTCTATATAAAATCTTGATTTCCTGGAAAAGCTTGTTTTTGATGTGGATCCCGTTCTTCACCCTTTCGATGGCGAAGGAGAGATGGTCGGTCAACACCAGGTGGATGTGTTCGTTCAGTTTCACCCCGAGCTGCCTTTCCGCGTAGGAAATGATCTCTTCGGAGATGGTGAAATGCTCTTCGGGAATCCGGCTCAAAAGCTGCTGGAATTTCTCGTTTTCATGCATGACAAAAATCTTTTCAATCTGGTTGGGATTTACGATATCGTTCTTCTTCTTTTGAAAGCCGATCCCCGATCCGATGGCGACCTTTTCTTGATGGCCGTCCGTAACGATCACCGCGTTGTTGTTTAAAATCTTCTTAATCCTGATCGGAAAGCCCCTCCTTTCCGGGAAGAGAATGGAAGCCCGGATGAATCAAAGGAGCACCCTTTCTTGAAGGCATGGGAAAAATCTGTCCGGATGCCGGGTTGGACTTTGGACCCGAGCCGTTATTCACTAAAAAAGGCACAGCGGCCGGATAAGGGTTGCAACCCTTACGTGCCGCCATGCCTGATCGAGTCAGTAACATGGGCGAACGTATCATGTTCTTAATTAATGATACCATCTCTTGATGGAAAAGACAACAAGGACTTTCTTATATTTGTTTCCTTTCCGGCCGTGCTTCCGCTTGGTTTCCCCTTCAATCGGTGGGCACGCTTTGATCCCTCACCTAATCGGGAGCTTCATTTTGCCCGCAAATCATTTGCTTAATACCTTTCCGTTTCAAAAAGTCTTCGTATCAACCATCCTTTTTTCTCCGCAATGCCATTCCGCCCGCCGCAAGGATCAGCAGGATGCCGGCCGCCAACAGGCCGTAAAGGTTCGTGGCGGTCTTCGGCAGCTGCTCTCCGCCGCCGGGTGCTTCATCCCCATCCGTTTTCGGCGTTTTGCCTCCATCTGGCTGTCCGGACGGCGTTTTGCCGTTTCCGCCGCCTGCGGAAGATTCAACCAACCCGTCGAGCGCCGCTTGAAGCTTTGCGATCTCCCGGGATATTTCCGCATTCGTGGCGGCCGTCTCCAATGCCTTTTCGGCGGCGGCGATCACTTTTTGCAAGGCATCAAAAGACGACCGGGTGTATTTTCCGTCCGCATTATTTATGGACTTGGCCTTCTCGATCAGCTGCTTCAGGGGCGTCAAATCCGCCAAGCCGTCAAGCGCCGCCTGCAATTTTTCCATTTCACGGGTTATTTCTTCCTTTGACGCCAGTTCCGGCAACGCCTTTTCGGCGGCGGCGATCGCCTTTTTCAATGCCTCCACGGAAGCTTTCGTATAGGTTCCATTCCGAACGGATTCGGATTTGGCCTTTTCGATCAGCCGCTTCAGAGGCGTCAAATCCGCCAAATCATCGATCGCTTTCTGCAATTTCGCGGTCTCTTCCTTCAATTTTTCCTCCGTGGTGATAAAGGGCAGTGCTTCTTCCGCCTTGCCGATGGCTGTCTGTAAAGCCTGGAAGGACGGAACGGTATATCTTCCGTCATCGTTTGCGATCGACTTTGCCTTGGCGATCAGTTGTTGAAGCCCCCGCACATCCACGTAACTGAGGAAGTGTCCGTATTCGAACAGGTTGGGAATGGTGACGGGCAGTTTCCCGATCGGATTCACTTCCCCGGCGAGCACGCGGGCAAGGGCGTCCAGCGAAACGTTCAAGTTCCCGTATGTCGCCAAGTAGGCGTCCACTTCCGGGAAGGCCAGTAAATCATACGGGTTGCGGACGGCCGCAACCGCTACCGGTTTCCCTTTGCCGTCGACGGATCCGCCGCTTTCTTTTAAAGCCGCCACCAATCGTTTCTGGGCTTCGTTCGTATCGGCGTTGTAGGTCGTCACGATAATGGCTCCCGCCGGCGCGGACAGTTCCAGGGCTTTGTCGATCTGCTCCGCCGTCGGGCTTGCAGCGGTGGCATAAGCCTCCGCATCATATCCCTTTTCCCGCAGCAAAGCGGCCAGATATTCGGGATTGCCGGAAGAAGGGCCGGTTACGAACACTTTCGTGGAAGGTTTTAACGGCAAAAGCCGGTTTTCATTTTTGACAAGGGTGATGCTTTGCTCCGCGGCCTTTTTTGCCGTATTCAGGTTTTTTTCCGAACCTGTCTCATGAATCGCCCCTTTTTCGACATAAGGGTTTTCAAACAAGCCTTTATCCTTTTTCACTTTCAATATCCGGTATACGGACTCGTTCAATCTTTCTTCCGCTATCCGCCCTTCTTTCACCGCCTTTAAAACCGCCTGATAGGCCAATTCCACATCCGGGGGGTTCAACAAAATATCGTTCCCCGCAAGGAAGGCTTGGACGGGGACTTCTTCGGGAGGAAGGACATTCGCCCCCGACATTCCCAAACTGTCGGTAATGATCAAACCTTCAAAGCCCATTTCTTCCCGGAGCAGTCCGGTCAAAATGGGATGGGACAATGTCGCGGGCAAGCCGGAACCGTCCAGGGCAGGAACGACGATATGGGCGGTCATGATGGCGTCCGTTCCCGCTTCAATGGCCGCCTGGAAAGGTTTTAAATCGACCTTTTTCAAGGTTTCCGGATCGTGATGGATGATCGGCAGGCCGTAATGGGAATCCACATCCGTATCGCCGTGTCCGGGAAAATGTTTGGCGGTGGTCAAAATTCCTTGATCTTGATATCCGCGGACCTGGGAAACGCCCAGTTTGGCGACAAGGTCCGGATCTTCCCCGAAGGAACGGACGCCGATGACCGGATTCAAATAATTGACGTTCACATCCAATACCGGAGCGAAATTCATATTGATACCGAGGCTCATCAGTTCCTTTCCGAGAACGGCCGACGACTGATAGGCCAAATCGGACGATCTTGCCGCACCTAAAGCCATATTTCCCGGAAATACGGTGCCGGGTTCTTTCAGCCGCTGAACGATGCCGCCCTCCTGGTCGGTGGCGATAAATAAAGGAATCCCGTGTTTTTGGCCCATAGCGATTTTTTGCAAATCATTGGACAGGGCGTTCACCTGTTCCAAATCCGCAGGAGTCCCGATATTGTCCGTCCAGTTGAAATAGATGATCCCGCCCACATGATACTTCTCGATGATTTCCTTAAAATTCTTTCCACCCCGTTTCATTTCCAGATTTGTTTGTTCGTAGTTTGGATCCTCCGCCGATTTCCCGTAGACATGAACGATGAACAATTGTCCTACCTTTTCTTCCAGCGTCATTTGGTCCATCAAAGCCAAAATGTCCTGATCCTTGCCGCCGCTCGATTTCGCATCGTAACCTGCCAACGGGATCAGGAGAGCAAGGACCAAAAGGAAGAGAATCAAGGCCGCCGTTTTTTTGAGCAAAAGAACCGCCCCTTTTTCATTGAATTTTGGCAATCAACTGCCGATCGTTCCGCTTCCGCTCCTATCTTTATGATGGGAGACCGAATGGCCGGTGATTCAAGGATGTTTTCCGCCTGATTTGTAAGCTCTTTCAATTTTATGGTGAAGGATGAGTGATGATGCGTCCAGGGCCGAAAGCCTCACTAGTTATTACAAAATCTTTTCAATATTTTGACAAAAAATTCCCCAAAAAAGCATGGCGTCCTGTCCCGCCATGCCCCGCCAAGCCGGCCGCCTGGGATCCGGCTTTTTTTCGGCGAATTCCCCCGTTCCGAAACATGAAAAGGGATTCTCCGGAAAAGCTTTACTTGCAAAGGTTCAAAATTTCTTCCGGTTCGGAAAATATATGGTCCGCATCCAATCCTTCCGCCGATTTCGCCCCCCACAGGGCCAGGCCGAACTTCACTCCCGCCCCTTTGGCGCATTCCAGATCGTAACGGGTATCCCCGATGTAGATCGCTTCTTCCCGCCCGGCCCTCAATTTCTTCAGGCAGGCCAAAAGCGGTTCCGGGTCGGGCTTGTGCCTTTTCGTGTCGTCCGCCGTCACGACCGACCGGAAATATTTCCCCAATCCGAAGGGTTCGAACCCGTCGGCGAACTCCTGGCGGGTCTTCGACGTCACGATCCCGAGCGGCATATTTTTTTCATGCAACGACCGGAGCACCTTTTCCATTCCCGGAAAAACGGACACGGAGCCGGCATATTCCCCGATTCCGGCCACCCATCTTCCATACACCCGGTCCATGTTTGCCACATTCAACAGGCGCAATCCTTCGATTCCCGGAATCCCCAATATTTTCCGCAATTCCTCGACCGTATGCTCCCGGCCTTCCTCCCGCAAGGCCTTTTGCAAAGATTTCAAGATCGCTTCCTCGGTGTCGATAATGGTCCCGTCCACATCAAAAATGAAACAACGATACATCGCTTATCTCCTTTTCCCGTTTGATCATTCGCGGCTTTCCCATTCGAATCGATGCCGTCCCCGCTTAAACCCTTTCGCCCGCAGACGCCGCCGGTCTTTCCCGATCGGGCCGGCATCTTTCTTCCGCCGCCTTCCGGCGCAAATCCCCCATACCATCCCCTTTCTTTTCCGGCTCCGGTCCCATTCCGCGCATCCAGGTGCGGGACGGCCTCCCTTTCGCAAGGACGCGGAAAGGGCGCCTTTTTCCGTTTCCGAAAAAAGACGATCCGCGCCCTTCCCGGATGTTCCTTTTTTTGCTTCACCCGCTCTTTTTCGGGAAGGCTTCATCGCCGAGCGGCAAAGGGGAAATGATCTTCCGGCGGCCGGACGACCGCGCGGGGAAGGCCGGCAAAACCAATTCTATTTTAATCGGAAAATCACGGATCATGAAACGAAAATTTTTCAACAAATCCCGCATCGAAAAAAGGGAGCCGTCCCATCGGCCCCGCCCTGCACGGAACCCTCCCTTACCGGGCTGGATGAATCCCTTGGGCGCCCGCGACTTGCCGGCCGCCAGGAAAATCGGTATGGAAAGGGCAAGGATTGGGGCACCTTCCCGAGTTCACCGGTTCATCGCCTGCCAGGAAAATCGGTGAAGAAAATCGCAACGATTGCGATGTCCATCCGGCGGACCGGGCCGCCGGGCAGATCCCGGCCGGCGCCTCCCCGGACCCGCGGCGCGCACCGATTAGGGAAAGCCGTTCTTCGCCGCAGCTCTTCAGGCAAAGACCTTGCCGGCGATCCGCCTGTTCCCGGACAGGGACCGGCCGCGGGAAAACCTCCGGGGATTCAAACGGCCTTCCCGGCGCCGGCTGCAGCCGCATCTTCCGCAGCCCCCATGATTTAAAAACATTTCCGCCCTTCCGCCCGGACGGATTTTGCCGGCAAGGCAACAGAAAAAGGAGCCTTGCGGCTCCTTATGAAAAATTTTAACAAACGGAAAAACGAAAGGAATGAATGGCTGGTATGGGCGATAAAATGAAACTTTTCATTTCACCAGCTTGTAATTTTTGTGGTTGACCACCGTTTTTAACGGTTCGCCCGTTTTCGGATTTTTTCCGAATTCCACAATCACCGAATTCTCCCTGACGATCAGGACTTTTCCTTTTTTCCCTTTGTGGATCCCCCGTTTGATTTGGATCGTGTCTCCCACGTTGGCCTTCACGATTTTCGTTTTTTTCCGTTGGCTTTCGCTGCCTTCAGTCATTTCCTCTTCATTGATTGCGTCCTTATTCATTCCGTCTTTTTCCGTCATAGCCGATTGCTCCTTTTTTTGTGTTTCCGTCATGAAGTTTCATGCAAGAAGCGTCCGATTATTATTCTATCCATATTCCCCGTTCCAATCCAATACTTTACCTGAAAAAGACGGAAGAATAAAGACGGTTTTTCACCGGATAAACCCTCCGGAATAACGCAGCCGGTAAACGGTTTTCCCGGAAAGGGCGATCGTCTCTTCGCCCGCAAACCATTCCAATCCGCCGCTAAAGTCGTTCCTGTAAATCCATTCCCCTTCGGCAAACCGGACCGGCCCCCGGTAAGGCTGTTCATGCCCGGCATTCCGCAGCGCCTTCCTCAAGAAGGCGTACACTGCCTTTGCCAAGCGATGCTCCAGCCCTTTTTCCACCCCTCCGGCATAACACATGGACCAGACGGGCTTATCCTTGATATATACCACTTCCTGGCCCGCGAAAAACCCCATTCCGAAATAGATGTCCCGGTAAAAATAATCCCCTTCCCGGTATTCCAATTGGCGCGAACCTGCCAAAAGGGGGGGCGTGGAAGCATCGTCCCCTTGGGCCGCATAGGTCGCTTTCTTCGCCCGAATCAAAAAATCGACGAAACGCTTTTCTCCGGCCATTGAATCCGCTCTTCCTTTCCTGATCGAATGGGGCCCGGATGCCGCAGGAAAACCGGTTCGGCAATTCCAAACCCGTTCCCTGAATAGGATAGGACACTCCGCCCGGCTTTGTCCATTCCGCCGCGGGCCGTCGCCCGGCAAGCCGGATAAATCAGCGCCCGCTTCCGCTTGCCGCGGCCGGTTTTCCAAAAAACCGAGCCGCACCGGCGATCTTTGCGGCGGGCAAAATTTCCCTCAAGCAGGAATTCGGCCGCCCTTTCTCGAATTCATTGGAAAACGGCCACGGTTATTTTTTCAGGAAAGGGGACGGCTATGGAAATCACGCAAATACTTTCCTTTTTGGGGGCGGCCATTTTGCTTACGCTCGCGCCCGGGCCGGATATCCTGTTCGTCATCGCCCAGAGCCTGTCCCGGGGAAAGGCGGCAGGGATCGTGACGGCCGCGGGCCTTTGCACCGGGCTTGTCGTCCATATCAGCGCCGCGGTTCTCGGGATATCCGCCGCCATCTATCGGTCGGCCCCCCTCTTTTCCGCCGTCAAGTACATGGGGGCGGCCTATCTGCTTTATTTGGCTTGGCGGTCCTTCAAGGAAAAAGGGGAAGGTTTGATCTTGCAAAGATCCGAATACAAGGCGTTGAAGTCCTTGTATAAAAAGGGAATTTTCATGAATCTGTTGAACCCGAAAGTGTCCTTGTTTTTCCTGGCCCTTCTTCCCCAGTTTGTCAATGCGCCCGCCGGGAATGTCCCGCTGCAGATGTTCCTTTTAGGGGCCGTTTTCCTTGTCCAGGCATTGGCGATCTTCGCCCTCGTCAGCATCTTTGCCGAAAAAATCGGCCGCCTTCTTCAGCATTCCCCGATCGGAAAGCGGATGAACATCCTTAAAGGGGCGATTTTTGCCCTGATCGGGGTGCAGATCGCCTTCAGCAAAAACCATTGATTTCGCTTTGCCCCGCCGGCCTTTCGCAATCGGGATATTTCCTCCCCCGATTTTGGGAAAAGGCGGCGGGACGGCCCGGACAAGGAAAGAGATTGTCCCCTGTCCGCCGGGCAGGAACGTTGGAAAAAACGCATCAGCTCACCCGAGTTGTCATAGGGTGTAAAATCCTGCTCGCGGTCCGTGGAACACGGCCTTCCGGAAATGGAGCCGCTTTGCGGCCCCTTCTTTTACAAAAATTCCTGGACTTCATTCATCAGCTTTTCAACCCGCCGCTTCGGTCAAAACATGCGCGTTATCAAAATCTGCAAAAGGATGGGAAAGGCATGCTTTTAAAAAACGCCACGTTCTTAAACAGCGAGATGAAATGGGAAAGGGGGGATCTTTGGATTCAAAACGGAAAGATCCGCCTTTTGCCCGCGGGCAACGATGCGGAGGACGCAGTGAATTGCGAGGATTATTTGATCGTTCCCGGCCTGGTCAATGCCCATTTCCACGGCTACTCCCCGCTGGCGAGGGGATTGGTGAAGGACACGGAGCTTCAAGATTGGTTCGACGACACGGTGCCGGGAAAAATCCGGAAAATATTGATCGACTATATTGACAACGTCCTTTCCGAGGAAGATTTTCTCGCCCTCTGCCAAAAAAGCTATGTGGATATGGTGAAAGGCGGAGTCACCTTCGTCAGCGAATCGGATCCGGGGCCGTCGCCTTTCTTGCACGGCAAAGCCATCAATGAAATCGGCATCCGCGGAATCATCGACGTATACGAAAAAATCGGCGAATATGCGGGGCGGCGGGACGGGAGGGTCATTTATGGCAGCCACCTTTTGGAAGAGGAAGATATCAGCGAGGAAGAGCTGGAAAAATGCCGGGAGCGGAAAGCCGAATACGATCCGGTGATGATGGCCCACTGCCTGGAGAACAAATGGCGGCATGATCTCGTGCACGCCAAATACGACCGGTCAAGCGTAAAGTTGTACGACGAACGAGATTTGCTGGATGACAAAACCGTCCTTTTCCACGCCGTCCACTTATCTGATGCGGACTTGGATCTGTTGGCCGAAAACGGCTGTTCCGTCGTCCACTGCCCCCTTTCGAATTTGGGATCGGGGGCGGGACTGGCGAAGGTGAAAGAAATGCTGGACAAGGGCATCAATGTCTGCTTGGGCACGGATTACGCCCATACGGACCTATGGGAAGTGATGCGATTCACCTATTATTTATTAAAAATCCGCGCCGAAGTCAGCCGTTTTACCGCGGAGGACGTCTTTCAAATGGCGGCGGCCAACGGGGCAAAGGCCTACCAGATGGACAAGGAAATCGGGCAAATCGGGGAAGGCCGTTGCGCCGACCTGGTTTTCATCAAAAAAGATCTCTCCTTCTTTCCCCTCCTGGAAAAAGGGGACTTCTCCACCATTCTTCACAATTTGTTGCTGTACGGGAAAGAAGACTGCATCCGGCACGTCATGGTCGACGGAAAATGGGTCATGAAAGACCGGAAGATGGTGACGGTGGATGAAGAAGCGTTAAACGAGAAATTCGCCGAAGTCACGGAGGGCTTTTTCCGTTATTTAAACAAAGAGTGGGGGCGGTGATCCGTGACGGCAGGGGACATCCTTTATTAAAATTTCCTGAACATGGCGCACGCGAGCCGATTCCCCCTTCCCATTTCAGGTACAATGGATGGTAGATGACAAAAGAATGGGGGCGAAAGGGATGACGGAAAAACTCTTTTATACCGATCCGAAGGTATTCGAATGGGATGCCGAGGTGACGGGTGCGGCATTCCATGACGGGCTTTGGCATGTGACCTTGGACAAAACCGCCTTTTACCCGGAAGGCGGCGGCCAGCCCTGCGATTTGGGGACCATCGCCGGCAAGGAAGTCATTCACGTGATGAAAAAGGGGGAGGAAGTCGTCCACATCATAAAAGAAAAGCCGGAAGGGACACGGGTTCATTGCCAAATCGACAAGGTCCGGCGGCTGGTGCATACCCAGCACCATTCCGGGCAGCATTTGTTGGCCGCCGTTTGCCTGAAAATGTACGGGGCAAAAACGTTATCCATCCATCTCAGCATGAATTCGGCGGCCATCGAACTGGATGTCCCCGCCTTATCCGATGAACAGCTGGAAAATATTGAAAAAGAAGTCAACCGGCTTATCCTTTCCGGCAGAAGGATCCGCATCTTTTACATAAACCGGGCGGAAGCCGGCCGCTACGATCTCGACGAAATCCCGGAGGGAATCGAACGGCTCCGGATCGTGGAAATCGAAGGGGTGGAATACAATGCCTGCGGCGGGACCCATGTCGGATCCACGAGCGAAATCGGGCCGCTGAAAATATTGAAAACCGAACGGGTGCGCGGCCATGTCCGGCTCCATTTTATTTGCGGCATCCGGCTGTTCGAAGATTACAAGGAAAAACTGTCCTTGCTCGCGGATATTTTGGAAAAACTCTCCGCCGCCCAGGACACCGTCCTGCAAAAAATTGAAAAAATAAAAAAGGAGCTGAAGGAAAAGGAGCAAAAATATAACGCCCTTTTCGATGAATACGCGGAACTTTTAACCGACCGGTTCATCGCTGAGCAAAAGGGCCCAACGGCGGGAAAAATCTTTCCCGATAAAACGGTGAAGGAATTGTCGGTCATCAGCCATAAACTCTTACAGAAGGGGATGAAAGCGGCCGTATTGGGGACAATCCTGGAAAACAAAATCATCCTTTCCCAAAACGGGGATCTGGCCATCGATTGCGGAAAGATCATCAAACAACATGCCCTCGCCTTCTCCGGAAAAGGCGGAGGAACCCCCGTAAAGGCCCAGGCCCAATTTCCGGATTCGGAAAAATTGAACGAATTTTTCCGCTTCGTGACCGGGCATTTGGGAAACTGATTTTCCGTTTCGTGGCCGGTCATTTGGGAAGCTGACGATCGGTTCGAAACCTGCGGCTAAACCGTCTTGAAAGCGGAGGACGCCCGGAAGGTTTTCGTCCCGCCGGTCTCCTCCTTCTTTCCAATCAGGAAACATGCTGCACAACCCCGCCATGAGGTGGTCCGCCGGCCTTCCCCTTGTTTCCAAACGGCGGATCTTTTCTTGATGCCGGCAGGCGGACCGGCCTTTTCAACGGAGAAGGTCCGGATCCGCCTATCCCTTCGCCGGGAAATCCTTCGCCTTCAAATATCGCTCCCGGATGATGTTTTGATGGTGCAAAGCGTGGCCGGCAATGATATAAGCCAGCGCCCGCACGGTTATCGGAAAACCGTTGGCCGTTCCCGATTTCAGCCAGTCATCCGGCCGCAGGGATTTGAACAGATGGATGGTTCCCCGGCGCACCGCGGAAAAATGGCCGAGCAGCCCGCGGACGGAAAGCCGGTCAAAATCCGCGTTTTTCACATATTCTTCCTCATTGAACCCCGGCAGGGGCGTTTGTTCTCCCCGGGCAATGCACATGGCGCGGTAACTCAATACCCGTTCCGTGTCCGTCACGTGGCCGATCACTTCCTTCACGCTCCACTTTCCCGGGGCATAACGGAAAAGCAACTGTTCCTCCGTAAGGTTTTGCACCAGCTCCTCCAGTTCCTTTTCTTGGCTTTCGAAGATGTCAAGGATCCTGCCTTCGGGAACCAATTCCACATATTCGCGGTAATAGGAAGGATATTCCGCCGGTTCCGGCCTCTTCAGCATCCCGATCCCTCGCTTTCTTGAAATTTTTGTGTCCGGGCCGGGGAAAGACACCGCCGGGTCTTTTCCCAAAACCGTTTTATCGTTTATAATTGTATCATTTTTATTATCCATTTTAACAGAAGGAGAATGCAAGATGTGGTTCCTTTTTGCCTTATTGACCACCTTGTCCTGGGGCGCGGCCGACTTGTTTTACAAAAAAGGATCCGACAGCAATGACCCGTACAGCCACTTGAAAATCGTCATCATGGTCGGCCTGGTGATGGGAATCCATGCCACGGCATATATGCTCATCAAAGGGCTCAGCTTCGATCCTTTCGATTTGGTCAAATATTTGCCGGTTTCAGCCCTGTACATCCTGTCGATGACCATCGGGTACATCGGTTTGCGCTATATTGAACTTTCCATCGCGTCCCCCGTGCAAAACTCTTCGGGGGCGCTGACGGCCATTTTACTGTTCATCTTCTTCCCCCAAGACTTGAGCGCCCTGGACATCGCCGGCGTCATCGTCGTGACGACGGGCGTCATCGGGCTGGCCATCCTGGAAAAGAAGCAACAAACGGAAGCGCTCAAGATGGCGAATGTCCAAATCGAAAAGAAATATCAAATCGGCGTTTTGGCGATCACCTTCCCGATTTTATACGCCATCTTCGACGGCCTGGGAACCTTTGCCGACGGAATCTATTTGGATGAAATGAAATTGATCAGCGAAGATGCCGCCCTCATCGCCTATGAATATACGTTCCTTATTTGCGCCGCCGCCGCTTATCTCTACCTTCGCCATAAGAAAGAGGATTTTCACCTGTTCAAAGAACGGGATAAAGGGCTGGCCGCCGTTTTAGAAACGACGGGACAATTTTTTTACGTGTTCGCCATGTCCGGAAAGGCGATTATCGCGGCGCCCATGATCGCTTCCTACAGCATCGTTTCCGTCATCCTGTCCCGGCTGTTCCTGAAGGAAATCTTGAGCAGGAACCATTATCTCGTCATTGCCTGGGTGCTGTTCGGGATCCTGATCCTCGGCATTTCCGACGCCTTGTAAAAATCGGCCGCGGATCCGGGAACGGTTCGATTCCGAAAAAAAACGTTCCGCCGATCGGGCGGGACGTTTTCGTTTTTGTTGGAGTTTTCCGGCCCACGGAAACGGATGCAGGCCAAGGCAATGAGCCCGCAACCCGGACGGTTTGTGGTCGGATGCGGCGGGATTTTCTTTTGGCCGAAGGAAAAAGGGGAGGCCGCCCCCGGCGGTCCCAGGGATCTTTTCCGTATAGGCGGACGGAAGGCAAGGCGCCGGGGCCCGACATCGATTGCAAGTGAACAAAACCTGAAGCCCGGCGGCCGCCTTTTTCGCGAAAGGGGCCGTTTAGGACAATACCGGACCCGGCCGCCGGACGCCACCAAACGGGCCCGTGCCAAGCGATCCGCCGCTTTCCCCGCAAGCTTTTCCAGCCTTTTCAAACTCCCCCTTTCGCCTCACGGCGGATACATTTGCCTTCAGCAAAACTCCACCCGGTATTTCCATCCCCCGAGATCCGGATAAGGCCAATCGCCCAAGCATAATCCCCAAATTTTAATACATTTCTATCCTACGAAATCCGGATAAAGCTTTGCGTCTTTCGGATGCAGGTGCCGATCGAGGAAGCAGAATCCGCCGCAAGGCCGGATAAAATTTTGTGTCTTTCGGATGCCGTCCCCCGGCACCGCACCCGCGCCGGCCCGACGAAAAAAGCCCCCCGGGCTTCAAGCCCGGGAAGCTTCCATGGCATCGCTGCGCATATGGCCGTATTTCCGTTTATGTTCCCGATGGAAGAACAGGATCGTTCCTCCGGCAAATGCCGCCGTGAACAGTCCTAAAATCCCGGCGTTCTGCCACATGAAGGAGAAGTCCCCGCTCGAGATGGCCGCCTTGAATCCGAAGACCGAATAGGTCATCGGCAGCCACGGGTTCAGCCGCTGCAAGGCCTCCGGAATCAATTCCAGGGGGAATGTCCCCGCGCTCGATGTCAGCTGGCAGATCAACAGAAGCACGGCAAGAAAACGGCCCACGTTCGCCAGCGGCGTGACGAGAAATTGGACAAGGGATACGAAGGTAATGCTGGTTATAACCGTGAATAAGATGAAATTCGGGACGCTTTGCACCTGCAAATCCAGTCCCCAAAGCATGACCGCATCCAACAGCAGGGATTGCAGCACCGCAATGGCGGCCAGGACGGAAAATTTTTCAATGAACCAGCTGAATCCGGATTTCGGTTCCCCCGCCGGCTCGCGCAAGGAAAACACGATCGACAAAATCAAGGCGCCCACGTACAGGCCGAGGGACAAGAAGTAAGGGGCAAAACCGGTCCCGTAGTTCGGAACGTGATGAAGGACGTCATCATCTTTCTTCACCGGATCGGCAAACATTTCATAGGTGTCATTCCCCGTTTTTGCCTCCTTTGCCTTTTCGGCCCCCGCTTTCAGTTTGCCGGCCAATTCCCCGGAACCGTCCGCCAATTTTTCCATGCCTCCGGTCAGCTGCCCGGAGCCGTCGGCGAGTTGGTTCATGGCGCCGGATAATTCGTCGGTGCCCGATGCGAGGCGGTCAATTCCGCCGGAAAGTTCGCCGGCCCCGGCGGCCAGTTTTCCCGTGCCGTCCGCGAATTGCCGGGATCCGCCATAAAGCTGCCCCACACCGTCGGACAGCTGATCGCTTCCCGCAAGGAGCCGGTCAACGCCGGCTTTCCCTTCCTGCAATTTTTCGCCGAATGCGGCCAGCCCGTTTACGATCTTCGCCTGTCCGGACGCAAGGGATTCCGCACCGGCGGCCAATTTTTCCTGGCCGTCGGCCAGCTTGGTTATCCCCACACTTAACGCCTTTTGTTTTTCATAAAGTTGGGAAGTCCTTTGGGCAAGCTCATCGGATCCAGCTTTGATTTTCCCGGCGTTTTCCGTCAACCGGGCCATGGCCTCCTTGATGCCCGGCTGTTCCGCATTCCCGTTGTAAAAAAGCTCCAATTGCCCTTTGATGGCCTCAAGCGTCGCCTTTTCTTTCGGATCGTCCGTTTGACTGATCAATGCCTCCAACTGACCGAGGATTTGCCCAAAGCCTTGGTCAACCTGCCCGGAAACCTGTCCGGCGCCCGCCGCCCACTGTCCGAGGGAATCGGAGAGGCTTTTGGCCCCTTTCTGCAATCCCTCCGTTCCCTTCACAAGCTGGGGCATGCCTTCCTGCATTCGTTTCATGACCGCCAACGATTGACGGAGATTTTCGGCCAATTGGCCGGCCCCGTTTTCCGCCTGCTTCGCCCCGGCGAGAAGTTGGGCATTCCCTTCCCGCATCTTTGCAAATCCGTCGTCCAGCTTCCGGATGCCCGCATTTAACGCATTCGCCCCGCCGGATGCCGATTGCAGGCCGTTCTCGAAGGCCAGCGATTTTTCCGCCAAAAGTTTTAAATTGTCCTTCAAGGCGCGGGCCCCTTCCTTGGCCGACCGGGCCCCTTCCTTCAACTGCCCGCTCCCTTCCTTGGCGGCGTTCAGCCCTTCTCCGAGAGCGGCGGCCCCTTCTTTGGCCTCCGCGATCCCATCCTTCAGCTGTTTCGCTCCCGCGCTGGCCTGTTCCAGTCCTTCCACCGTTTCGGAAATTTTTTCAAAGACGGTTTCCGCATAAGTCTCCGTTACCGCGGAGGAGATTTCTTCTTTGAGCTGCTCCACGGCCCGGTCCCCGATCTGGGCGGACAAAAAGTTGTAGGATTCGTTCGGCTTGTAGATGATCTTCATATGCTTCGGCTTTTCATCCAAAACCGATGCGGCATTTTCCGAGAAATCTTCCGGAATGAACACGGCCATGTAATACTTTTGCTTCTTCAGCCCTTTTTCCGCGTCCTCTTCGGAAACGAAATGCCAATCGAAGGCCTTTTTTTCCTTTAAATTTTTAACCAATTCGTCGCCGATCTTCAGCCGCTCGCCTTCAAAAACCGCTCCTTTGTCGTTGTTGACGACGGCGACCGGCAATTCATCCAGATGGGCGTACGGGTCCCAAAAGGCCCACAAAAACATGCCGCAGTAAATGACCGGAATGAACAGGACCGCGATCAAGGAAATGAGCACGATCCGATTGTGCAAGATCATCTGTATTTCTTTTTTAAGCAGCTCGCGACCTCTCATTGTCAGCCTCCCGAAAAACAATTGACCGATTTGTTCATTTAGTCATATTCGGAAAAAAAGAGAAGGACTATCTTATTTCGACAATCCTTTCAAAAAATAGAGTTCAAACAGTTCCGCGATCTTTTCTTTGGACAGGGGCGGATGATCCTGTTCCCAATCGACAATTAAAGCGATATAGACTTTCAGCATCAGAAATGCGGTAATTTCCGCGTCGCACTCCCGTATTTCCTGCTTTTTTACGGCCGCTTCAATCTTTTCGCGGATGAAACCGATCATCGCCCAGTCCAGTTTTTTCAATACTTGCTGGACTTCCAACGTGCCGATGTTGCGGACCTCCTGGAGCAGCTTGGCGGTCAGTTGATGCCGCTGGCGGAATTCTAATATCTGGTAAAGGGCGCGGTGGACGTTGGTTGCGAAGGGAAGCCCCGGATCCATCACCCGTTCGGCAGCTTCTTTTATTTCCCCGATCAGCGAGGAGATGATGGCATCCAGCAAATCTTCCTTGTTCTTGAAAAACAGGTAGATGGTGCCCTTGCCGACATTGGCGAGCCTGGCGATTTGGTCCATCGTCGTCGCCTTGTAGCCGAACAAGGAAAAGGATCGGGCAGCGGCATCAATAATTTGTTGTCTTCGATCCACTGTCATTGAGCTCATCCTTTTTATGACTAAATGAACATTTTGGTCATTACGTATTAAATTATAGCACAATTCTTCCCGAATGGGAAGGAATTTGCAAATTTTTTTGCAAGAAATGCGGATGGCATGTCCCCTTCTGAAAAGCGGAAAAGGATCCCGCCCCGAAATCCCTCGATCCCTTCCCCGCCCGTTTCAAAGGGGATGAAATGCGGTCCGGTTGAAATTTTTCCGGCGGGGCAATAAAGCTCCACATGGCTTTGGTAAGGATCTGTTAAATGTTATCGTTGATTTCTTCTGCAAATGAATGCAATCGAATCCGCCATATGTCTTCGGGAATACGAGCCGGCGGGGCCCGGTCCCGCGTTAAAGCGCGGGCGGGTGGATACCGCTTCCTTTCCGCGGACTGCACTGGAGATGAACAGCGCCTACGGAAAAAATGTCCTGTTGACAAAAACGGGTTAACTGTTTATATTGTATATGTACAGTTATAACAGATGCGGGTCGTGAAATCATGAATATCATCTTATCCAATTCCGCCAATGAACCGATCTACTTGCAGATCGTCAAGCAAGTCAAGGAACAGATCATCAAGGGAGAATTGTCCGAAGGGGAAGCGCTGCCTTCCATCCGCAATTTGGCCAAGGAATTAAAAATCAGCGTCATCACCGCAAAAAGGGCCTATGACGAACTGGAGAAGGAAGGGTTCATCATCACCATCGGGGGCAAGGGATCCTTTGTGGCGCCGATCAATAAGGAAATGCTCCGGGAAAACCGGATCAAAAGGATCGAGGAAAAATTGTCCGAGGCCCTAGCGGAAGCGAAATTGATCGGCCTTACCTTGGAGGAACTGCAGGAAATGATGAAATTGCTCGACGAGGAGTGAAACAGATGGATAAAATCGTGGAAATCACCGGCCTTTCCAAGCATTATAAGGGTTTCTCCCTGAAAAACATCAGCTTTTCCTTGGAAAGAGGCTATATTATGGGCTTCATCGGCCCGAACGGCGCGGGCAAAAGCACGACGATCAAGCTCATGATGAATCTCGTGAAAAAGGATGGCGGGCAAATCAAGCTGTTCGGCCTGGACCATGAAAAAGACGAAATCGCCGTGAAAGAAAGAATCGGATTTGTCTACGACGAGAATTGTTTTTATGACGAGTTGACCGTCGAAGAAATGAAGAATTTCATCCGCCCGTTTTACCGCAGATGGGACGAAGCCGCCTTCAAAAGGTACGTCCGGGAATTCGGCCTTCCTTTAAATAAACAGATCAAGCGGCTGTCCAAAGGAATGAAAATGAAATTTGCCCTGGCCGCCGCCCTTTCCCATCACGCCGAGCTCCTGATCATGGATGAACCGACTTCCGGACTGGATCCTTTGGTCCGCAACGAATTTTTGGATATCCTCAGAACCTTGATGGAGGACGGGGACAAATCGGTCTTTTTCTCCACCCACATCACCTCGGATTTGGACAAGATCGCCGATTACATCACCTTGATCCACGAGGGGGAAATCCTCCTGAGCACGACCAAAGAGGAGCTCCTTGAAGAATACTGCATCGTAAAGGGCGGGAAAAATCTGGACCTTTCCGCCTGCCGCGAGCTTTTCATCGGGCTGGAGGAAAGCCGATACGGGATTGCCGGTTTGGCCAGGAACAAAGGCGATGTCATCAAAAGATTGGGCGGTTCGGCCGTCATCGAAAAACCGACATTGGAAGATATCCTGTTATTTTTCACCTCAAGGAGTGATAGCCATGTATCATCTCATTAAAAAGGATTTGCTCGTTCAAAAAAGGGCCCTTCTCCTTGCCTTATGTCTGCTGGTATGGTTTTCCCTTACCTTTTCAGGCATGGGGATTGCCGGGCTGTCCCTCAGTGTGCTGGCGGTCACCTATTTCCTGACTTTCGGGGCCAGCGCTTCGGATGAAAAAAATCGCAGCGACAGGCTGCTGATCAGCCTCCCGGTCCGAAAAAGCCTGATCGTGGCGGCCAAATATGTGTCCGTATATGTCATTGTCGCCCTGACCCTTTTCCTCGTTTATTTCATCCATCTCGTGATCAAATTTCTCCAGCTGCCTGTAGCTGTTTTTCCTTTTACCCTTGAGGGAGCGGCGGGTTCCGTCGCCGCCTCGACCTTGTATTGTGCCTTGTCTTTTCCCCTCATTTTTAAATACGGGTACATGAAATCGAGAATGGTCAATTTTATTCTTTTCTTCCTCACGATCGGCGGTTCCTCTTTCTTCCTGGATTGGTTTCAGGAAAATGCCGGCCTGATTCAAAAAATCAAGGAATTTTTCGCGGAAAGATCCGACTGGGAAACGGCGGCCTTATTCGTGACGCCGGCATTGGTCATTTACATCCTTTCCTATTGTCTTTCCCTATCCTTCTACAGGAAGCGGGAATTTTAATATTCCCGCCCCGCTGGCTTTTTTCCGCATCGGTCGATGCGGGATTTTTTTGGGGAGTTCCGCCTCCGAGGGCCGCGAAAGACCTTCGGGCAAGCCGGGAAAGGCGGCCAGTCCCGGAACCGAGCGCCAGCCGCCTGCCACGGCCGGTGAACGTCTCCCTCCATCCGATACCCTTTGCCGGTTTCCTCTTCATAAAGGCTCATAAGCCCGATTCAAAGTCCTGCCGGCGGCTGGCTCCTTCAAAGGGCATATAACCCCGGTCCAAAGGCTTGCCGCCGGTTTACCCCTTCCAGAAGGGACCATTCCCTTCAATCCAAAAGCCGCCTCATGCCATCTTCGTCCAAAAGGGATCAAGACTTTCCGTCCAAAATTTCCCTTATGCCCTCTCCGTTCAAAGGGGATCTTCTCCCCCCGGCCGGATGTCTGCCGCCGGCTCCTTCCGCCCGCATGAGGGAGAAATGTGGGGAACACCCGCCGGTCCGAACGCCTTCCCCGGCTCCCTCCGCCGTCCGGCTACCTCCGCCGCCTTGCGGCGGACCAAAAAGAATTCTTCAGCTTTTCCCCTACATCATCAGCCAAAAAATTGAAGAGTTTTCGCTGCGAAAGAAGTTCCTTTCGCCTTCCCCTACATCCGCAGCTCCACCCGATGGTCGGCCCCGTCATCCTTTAATTCCACAAACGGCGCACCGGATTCATCCGTCGGGAAGGGAATCTTTTCGCCGTCCACCGTCAATTCTTTTTCTTTTCCCGACCGGTTGATGACGGTGATCAGATAGCGGGTTCCTCCGAACCGATAGGTCACCGAAAACCCGGGCCAGTCAGCCGGTATGCGCGGATCGATATACAGGCGGTTCGCCCTCCGGCGAATCCCGAGGATCCACTCCACGCCGGCCTGGTAATACCAGCCCGCCGATCCCGTATACCAGGTCCATCCCGCGCGGCCCCGGTTCGGTTCCGCGGAATATACGTCAGCGGCGATCGCGTACGGTTCCCCCGTATAGATCCGCACTTCCTTTTCCGTCCGGGTATGGTTGATCGGATTGAGCATCTCAAAGATTTCCACGGCTTTTTCCCCGTTGCCGAGCTTGCACCAGGCGATAATCCCCCAAATCACCCCGTGGGTATACTGACTGCCGTTCTCCCGGATTCCCGGCGGATAGCTTTGGATATAGCCGGGCCGAGGTTCCGTCCGTTCAAAAGCCGGCGTCAATAGCTTCACGATGCCCGCTTCCTTGTCCACCAACTCCCGGGCAAAGGAATCCATCGCCTGAAGGGCGCGCTCCTTCGGCGCCGCTTCCGAGATGACCGACCAGGCCTGGGCGATGGCGTCGATCCGGCATTCCTCGCTTTGAACCGAACCGAGCCATTTTCCGGAATCGGTAAACGCGCGCCGGTACCACTGGCCGTCCCACCCGTGCCCGTTGAGGGACTCGGCCATCCGCCGGCGAATCTCCCGGTATTCCTCCGCCTTTTTCATGTCCTTGCGCATTTCGCAAAGGGCGGAAAACCGGTTCAATATCTCGCACAAAAACCATCCGAGCCAGACGCTTTCGCCCCGTCCCTTGATGCCGACGAGATTCAATCCGTCGTTCCAGTCGCCCCCGCCGATCAAAGGAAGGCCGTGCTCGCCGACCCTGCTCAAGGCGAAATCGATCGCCCGCAGGCAATGCTCGTATAGGCTGCCCGCTTCCCCGGATGGGACCGTCTCTTCATAGCGCTCCTGTTCCTCCGCGGAAAGCGGTTCGCTTTTCAAAAAAGGCACGATTTCGTCCAATACCGAGGTTTCCCCGGTATGTTCGATGTAGCGGGACACCGCATAAGGCAGCCAAAGCAAGTCATCGGAAAACCGGGTCCGGATGCCCCTTTTCGTTTCCTCGTGCCACCAATGCTGCACATCCCCCTTCAAATATTGATGGGCGGCATGGCGCAAAATCTGTTCCCTCGTTTTTTCCGGCATCGCATGCAGGAGGGCGAGGGAATCCTGCAATTGATCGCGGAAGCCGAACGCCCCGCCGGCCTGGTAAAAAGCCGTCCTCGCCCACATCCGGCAGGAAAGGGTCTGGTAAAGCAGCCAACCGTTCAGCAAGACGTCCGTCTCCGGCGAAGGGGTGGAAACTTGCAATTGGCCCAAATGATGCGCCCAAAAGGAGACGGCCTCGGCGAAGGCCCGGCTGCAGACCGATGCGCTGCCGTATTGCTTGGCCAGGCGCAAAGCCTTTTCCTTCGAATCTTCGCAGCCCAACAAAATATAGACTTCCCGCTCTTCGCCCGGATCCAGCCGAATCTTGGCCTGAACGGCGCCGCAAGGCTCGCTGAAAGCTCCCGTCCGGCAAGATAGGCCGGTGCGCGCCATCGCCGCCGGCTGTTCCGCGCTGCCATAGCGGCCGATAAATTCGTACCGGTCTCCCGTCCAGGAAATTTCCCCCGGAACGCCGGAAAAGGAGGAGGCATCCCGAAATTGATCCGCTGTCCCCCGCTCCCGGCCCGCCGGAAGGAAACCGCCGTGGAACCCCGGAATTCCCCGGCTCTCTTCCTGTTCCGGCGGATGTCCTGAACTTGCCGGTGAATCCCGATAATCCCTTTCCCGCGGAAAAACGCCCAAAAAGGCGGCCGCGGCCCTGAAAACTTCCTGAAACCGGTTTTGGGCGATCAGAATTTTTTCTTCGGGTACCCATTCGGTGACGATAAAGGGGGCGGCGGCCTGCCGGTTCACCCCGAGCACCCATTCCGCATAATAGGTTACGGAAAGATGTCTTGTTTCCGCCGTCCTGTTTTTCAACGTCAGCCGGATGATCTTGACCGGATCGTCCTTCGGTACGAACTGGAGCATTTCGTGCCGGATGCCCTTTCGCTCATGTTCGAATTTGGAAAAGCCGAACCCGTGGGTGATCTTGTACGGCCCGCCGGATTGGCCGGCGGAAGGCGCGGCCGTCCATACTTCGCCGCTTTCCTCATCCCTCAAGTAGGCCGCTTCTCCCGGCGGATCCAGGACGGGATCGTTGGACCAGGGCGTCAGCTTAAACTCCCGGCTGTTCCTCCACCAGGTATAGCCCGTTCCCATCTCGGAAACGGTGCAGCCGAAACGGGGATTGGCCAATACGTTGATCCAAGGCGCCGGCAGATCATTTCCGTTTTTCAAGATGATCCGGTACTCCTTGCCGTCCGGGGAAAAACCTCCCCATCCGTTGAAAAACAGCCAGCCCTTGGCTTCCTCCAAAAGCGTCCTTCCAAAATCGCTCCCGGGATCTTCCTTCCTTTCCTTCGCGGAAGGCGTCAGCCGTCCGGGCAGTCCGTCTTCCCGTTCCCTTGGCGGCCGCATTTGCGCGGCGAGGCTGGCTCCCCCGGCATACAATTCCAAGCGGGCCGCCGCCCGCAGCAAGGTGATTTCCTCTTCCGCCAACTGGCCTGCGGCGATGACATGGATGCCCGACATGCCGGCCCCGAACCGGTCGACCCCGTGCCGGGCCGCCTGCAATAGCGCATCATGCAAGTGCCGGTAGTATCCTTCCTCCTCCGACTCGTTCATCAGAATCAGATCGAAAAGGAGACCGAGCCTGCGCAGGTATTCATGTCCTTTTAGCATTTTGACGACAAAGGGGAATTGGCTCCGGTCGTCGATCCGCAAGAGGACGATCGGCCGGTCCCCGGATATGCCGAAACGCCATAGGCCCGATTGCCCGATTTTGTTGCGGAGGATGCTTTCTTTCCGTCCTTTCTTGAGCGGGGGCGTAAATAGGATGCGGCCCGCCAGCCGCTGAAAATCATGGGCCTCCCGGCCGGCCAGCCGAAGGTTATCCGCTTCGATCCGCCCCCGGTTCCAGGCCAGCTGAAACGCCCGTTTCACCGCCTGGGCGGCGGCAAATCCGCCGACAATCCCGATCGCTTCTTCCCTTGATCCGGCGACGGAAGTGACGGCAAACAGCCGGACGGTCTTCCCCGGTTCCAGCCGGATCCGCCGCCGCATGGCGAAGACGGGATCAGCCACCGAACCGGTCCTGCCGCGGAGGGGAGCCCGGATCCCTGCGGGATCGGCCAGGCGGTGTCCCCTTCCGATGAAGCTGGCCCGGTCCGTGTCAAATTCGACGGATCCGATCGGTCCCCCGTCCGCGATCAAGGAATGGGCCGCCCACAATTCTTCCCCTTCCGCTTCAAGGCTTCTCCGGACGGCCACCAGGCACTCCGACTCCGCATCGTAATCCGTCCGGATCAGGAGTTTGCTGAAGGCGGGATGGGCGGCGTCCGCCTCAGGACGGGACAGGGCCAGCTCCACGTAAGTCGTCACTTCCAAAATCTTCTCCTCCGCTCCGTCGTTCGTCAAGGTGATCCTCCGGAGCTCCGCGTTACATTCGGGGGAAACGCAAATTTCCATCTTGGTCGAAATCTCCCCGTCTTTCCGGTAAAAAACCGCCCTGCCCAGCTCGAATTTCACCTTTTGTTCCTCCGCTTTCGCTTTGCACGGCAAATGGGAAGGGGACCAGAGCCGATCCCCGGCGGCGTCCCGGATATAAACGTAATTCCCCCAGGGCTCCGCGACGGAGTCTTCCCGCCAGCGGGAGACAAGGAAACCTTTGTACTGGCAAAACCCGCTTCCGGAATTGGCGACGACCGCGGTGAACGGCCCGTTGGAAAGGACGTTGACTTCCGGCACCCCGGCATCCGGCGAAGCGAATTCCCGCGCAGAGACAAAAGCCTTTTCCGTCTTCGGATAAGGCCCGTATTCGCGGCGCAATTCCGGATGTTTAATGGTCTTGGGCCTCGCCGGGATTTTTTCCTGCAAGAGCAATTCGGCCGAGCGGACGCTCTTGTCGCGGTGGAATCTGTCCGCCATCGTTGTCGGCAGCAAGAGATTCGCCAGGGTCAGCAGGCTCATCCCCTGATGGTGGGCCATAAAACTTTGCACCACTTCATATTTTTTTCCCCGGGGGAGCCGCTCCCGGGTAAAATCGACGGCTTCGTAAAATCCGTATTTGCCACGCCCTCCCAGTTTTTCGATTTTTTTCAAGGCCCGTAAGGAGTCGTCCTTGGCAAAGGGCATGGCCAGGATGGCGGCGTAAGGGGCGACGACCAGGTCCCGTTCAAGCCCCCTTTGAAAGCCCAGTCCCGGAACGCCGAAGGCCCGATACTGGTAATTCATTTGAAAATCGAAGGCATAATATCCGGACTCGGAAATACCGAAAGGAATGTTCCGGTCCCGGGCATACCGGATCTGCCGTTCGACCACGGCGGCATAGGTTTTTTCCCACATCGTTTTCCGGTAGGTTTTCGTGAACAGGCTGGGCATCAAATATTCAAACATCGTTCCGGACCAGGACAAAAGGACCGGGTGTCTTCCCACCCGCGTCATCGTCCGGCCGAGGGCGTTCCAATGGGAAACCGAAATCTGGCCGAGGGCGATGGCGACAAAACTTGCGATCCGGGCTTCGGAAGCCAGCAAATCGTAAAGGGCCCGGTCCCGTTCCTTCCGTAAGGCATTGTATCCGATAGAAAACAAATTGGTCTCATAATCGAAAAGCGGCCGGAAGTCCGTATCCTGAACGAGTTTTTCCAAACGTTCAAGCAGCTTTTGCCCCCTGCGGTACCAATCGCCGCCGTCCTTTGCCGCCTTTATCTGCCGGGGAACCGGGGCGATCTCTTCGGAAAAGGCGGTTTTCAGCGCCCCTTCCCTCGGGGCGGGCCCGGCCGGCTCCTCCGTCCGGCCAAAAGCTTCCAGCCGCTCGGCCAATCCTTCTTTCACAGCGATCAGGCAGCCGACGTAATTCCCCGAATCCACGGTGGAAACATATTTCGGCGGCAAGGGCCGCAAAGTCCTTGTGTCATACCAGTTGTATAAGTGGCCTTCCCATTTCTCTATCCGCTCCAACGTATCCAGCGTCCGCTCCAGGCGCCTGATCAGTCCTGGGGTATCGATGAAGCCGAAATCCCGCGCCGCCAGCGCGCAGGCAAGGTACAGCCCGATGTTGGTCGGGGACGTGCGGGAGGCCGTCCCGTTCGGCGGATCCATTTGGACATTGTCGGGGGGCAGCCAGTTCTCTTCTTCGGTTACATAATCCTCATAAAAGGCCCAGATCTGGCGGGCCAGGTTCACCAACTCTTTCCTTTCCGGTTCCGTGAAGGCAATCCGTTTATGGGCGGGCGGCTGATTTATCCAGCGGATCACCAGGGGGGCGGCGGCCCAAACCGCGCTCAGCAGCACCCCGATGGCCTGCACCGCCCCGTTCCCGCTGAAGAGGGCGGCAGCCAAAAACAAAAGGCACAGAACGTATCCCCCCGCCATCCCTTCGATCAACGGCGCCCCATCCCGTTCGCTCGTCCGGTCCACTTCCTCCGACAGGGCCCATTCCAGCAGCCGCTTTTTGGAAATGAACAGCCGGTACAAGGTCCTTCCGATGGCGTCGAGCAAAAGGACGGCTTGAAAAGGCCATGTGGCGAGCCCGAACAGGACTTGTCCGGCGGAACTTCCGATATTGCGGGCATACCGGAATCCTTTTTGCACGGTAATCAGCTGCCGAAGCACCGGCAGGAACCAGGCGGCGAGCAAAAGGACCATCCATCTCAAGGGTGTCCCCGGAAGAACGGTCATCCCGAGGAGGAGGGTGAAAAACAAAACGGGCGGAAGCAAACTTCGCCTCACGTTATCGATGATCTGCCAGCGGGTCAAAACGGACAGATCCACCGGCCAGAGTTCGCCTCTCCGGTTGCGCAATTTCGGCAGCAGCCAGAGCAAAAGCTGCCAGTCCCCCCTGACCCAGCGGTGCATCCGTTTTTGATAGGCGAAGAAGGTCGACGGATATTTGTCGATCAACTCGATGTCCGCAAGCAGTCCGGCCCGGAGGAATCCCCCTTCCAGCAAATCGTGGCTCAACACCCGGTTTTCCGGTATCCGGTCACAGAGCACCCGGTAAAACACGTCGACATCGAAAATGCCCTTCCCGGTAAAAATCCCCTGGCCGAACATATCCTGATAAGGATCGGAAACGGCGAAAGAATAAGGATCGATCCCGGAATCCGCCGACCAAAGCCCGGAAAAACGGGTCCGCATCGCGGCTTCATGGCTCATGCTCAGCCTCGGTTGAAGCATGCCGTAGCCTTCGATGACCCTTGTTCCCGTCCGATTCAATACCGGACGGTTGTAGGGCAGATGCAGGGTGCCGATCATCCGGCGGGCGGTCTCCAAAGGAAGCTGGGTGTCGGAATCAAGGGTAATGATGTAACGCACATCCTTTAATTCGTCCATCTCGGCGTAAACGAAGGCGAAGCTCGTATCCCTTTTTCCCTTCAAAAGCTCCACAAATTCCACCAATTTTCCCCGTTTTCTCTCCCAGCCCATCCACGTCCTTTCCGCCGGATTCCATTTCCGTTTCCGCTGGAACAGATGGAAGTTTTTGCTGCCGTAGGTTTTCCGCAGCCGATCGATCTCATCCCTGGCCGCGGCAAAGATTTTTTCATCCTGTTCCAAAGACTCGCTTTCGGCGTCTTTAAAATCGCCCAGCAAGGCAAAATGGAGATTCGCATCCCGGTTCGCCAAATAATGCAATTCCAGCCGTTCCGCATAATCCTTCACTTCTTCCGCCGTGGACCAGATGATGGGGATGACGACCGCCGTCTTCGCATCGGCGGGAATCCCTTTGGAAAAATCCAATCTTAGCAGGGGCACCGGCTTGATCGTGCGTTCAATGATCCAATGGGTGAAGGCGACGCCCCATTCCAGCGCCGGGAACAACAGGAAGCCGAGGACTGCGAACCATTGGCGGGGCAAAAACGGTTCCCGCCAGCCGATCCACAAGGAAAATACGAACAAAAAGGAAAAAAAGCATCCCGCCAGCAGATGGAAATAGACGCCTTTGGCACGGCGCATGAGCCCCGTTTCCGGGAGGGGGCGGGGGTTTCCGCAGGATTTTAACGCTTGCCGCAGCCGGCTGATGCCGCGGGGATCCAGCAGGTAATAGGCGACGAAGGCCCGCCGGTCCAATTCCCGCACGGTCTCTCCGGGCAGCGCCTCCCCGGACTCCGCCGCTTTTCCGTTTCCCCTTCCTTTTGGAACGTCTCTGCCCCCGTTTTTCGGCCCTTCACTTCCAACCGGGACGTATCCGTCCCCATTTTTCGTCCCTTCACTTCCTTCCGGAACGTACCCGTCCCCTTTTTCCGCCCCTTCCCCAGGCGTTCCGGCACGCAGGATCGTGAATTGGGCGTCGGCAAGCGCCACCGCATTGGCCGCCACCAGGTTCTCCGGCAAGTTCAATCGCCGGGACAGCTTTTCCACCCGCTTCCGGAGGACATTGCGGCTCGCAAAATCCAATCGGGCGTAAAGGCCGGTTTTTTCCTTTCGGAGGGTTTGCTCGACGATGCTGATCTGCTCAAAGATGTCCTTCCAGTTCCAGCGGGAAATCTTCCGCATGCTGTCGATCAGGTTGTTTGCAGACACCTGCAGGGAAGCTTGAAGCTGGAATTCGTAGGAAAGGATTTGATCCAGGCTCTCCGGCCCGTTCTCCAGTTTGCAAATCAGCCATTCGCCGACGGTGGCCGTGTACTCCGCCCGTTCGCGCAGATGGTTGACCAAATGGGCGATCATGGGACCGGAAAGGGGCATGGCAATACCCGCTTTATCCAAAATTTCTTTCAGCCTGCCGGGCGTGATCTCGGAATCTTTCACCCCGGAAAGCAAATCTTCGACCAGCATGCAAATTTCCCGTCTTTCCTTGACCGAATCCATGATTTCGGAAAGGCGGCGGATGACGGCCGTCCGCAAGACGGGCGGTATCGCCCAGACTTCGGCCACGGACAATACGGATACTTCCTGATAGGACCGGAGATAGTAAAGAAAGCTTTCCTTATCCAAATGGCCGTCGTTCATTTCGAGATAAGCTTTGCATATGGCAAAAACTCTCGTCTCCCCCGTCTTCTTTAAACGGGGCAGAGAGTGAACCATTCTTTTCGTCAGTTCTTCCTTGATGACAAGCACTTGCTCTTCCAGGAATTCGGCATGGTCCAGCAAGACTTCCTCCGCCGGCTGTTTGCAAAAGGGAGATTGCTCCCTTAAATCCCTGACAAATTCGCGCAATTTTTCAAAGTCCGTTTCATTGTTCTTGAGAAAGCGGGCAGAAGGGTTTTTGCTCATGAAAGGATCGTGGCTCAGCGCCGCTTTATGCGCTTCTTCCCGCAGCTTCTCCTTGTGAAAGATCATGGATGACAGTCTCCCCCAATGTCATTTTCAGCAAAAAGCCTGGTAATGCTTAACGTTTGCTTTCCCGCGGAAAAATATTCAAAAACGGGGGGAGCGCCGTTCGGAAGAAGCCCGGGAAAAGGGCACAAAAAAGTTCCGGGATCTTGCGGCCGCTGCCCGGAACGTCTGAAAAAAATCCGGCATCGGAAATATGACGGATTTTATGCCGGAACGGGATGGACGGAAGACTCCCGCCGCCGGATGTTGAAGGGCTTTCCCCGGCACGGAAAAACCGGGACCCCGCCCGGCATTGGACCGGGCATTATTCCCGCAGCAGCTTCCGGACGTTCGGCAATCCGGCTTTTTACCGCCGGACCGCAATTGCTGCACGGCCTTCCGTTTTTCCCGACACCCGTTTTTTCCGGCGGGAATGAAAAACCCCCTTATCCGGTTTCCGGCTCTTCCCTTAATGTTAAAAATCGCCGGATGAAAAACTACGGATAGATCATCAAATACAGATTGAACGCCCACCAGACGGGATCGAAATCGCGCCTGAAGGCCCAAAAGGCAATGGCCTGCAGCCCGAAGCAGAAGGTCGACACGAGTGAGACGAGGGCGAAGGCCGCCCATTCCCTTTTTCCCTTTTGCCGGAGATAGAGGCTCCACAATCCGGTGAAGGAGATCAGCAGATCGAGCGGGAGGAAGGACCAATTCCATGCGATGATGAGCGGATGACCGTAATCCTTAAACGCCCAATTTTTCGGAATCCAATGGAAACCGGTCAGGATCCAGTAGAGGATAAATCCGATATCGGTGATGAGAAAAAAAGGCTTTAACGCTTTCATTCCGCCCCTCCCCAATCAGTCATTCCACTTCATCCCGCCATTCCGAAACCTGCCGCCGATCCGCTTCCGGGACTTGCCGAAATCCTGTCATTCATCTTCCATCCCTCCTGAATCAAGGTTTTCATTTCCATGCTTCCGGGATCCCGCCTTTTATTTTCAAGCCTCCGATCTTCCCGGCCGGCTTTTTTCAGGCCCCGGTAATCCTGCCATCCCCATTCGTTCCCATCTGTTCCGGCTTTCATTGTCCGTTTGATGCGGGCAACGCCGTCGCTCGCCCCCGTCCGTTTGCCGCGGGCTCCGCCGCCGCAGACTTCGCCTGTCCGTTTGATGCGGACGGGGCCGCCGGCCGCCGGCACCCCGTCATTTCCCGTTATTGACTGTTTCCGCCGGATTCTTTTCAGAAGGATGGCCGGGGGAATTTTCCCTTTGTTCCGTAAAGTTCAGGACGGTCACGCCGACGATGATGAGCACAAGGGCGACGATCTTCAAAAGGTTCATTCTTTCCCCGAAATAAAAGACGCCGATCAACGTAATGATGAAGATGCCCATCCCCGACCAAACGGCATACGCCACCGAAACATCGATGGACTTGAGGGCCAAGGTCAAAAAAACGAGGCTTCCGCAGTAGAAAACAAGAATAAGGAAGCTCGGCACCGGCCGGGTAAAACCGTCCGACAATTTCATGCTCGTCGTACCGGCGACTTCCAGCAATATCGCCACGCATAAATAAACCCACGCCATGCCTATTCCCCCTTTTCGCTCCGGGAGACGATCCCGTTCAGCAAAATATCCACCGCGGCCTGCAATTGCTGGCCGACGGTCATCGTTTCCCGGGGAGCGGACCCGGGATCAAAGATCCGGCTCACGGCCCCCAAATACAGATCGATAAACACCTCCACATCGACCGGACGAAGGGCACCCTGTTTTATTCCTTCATCCATCAGCCGTCGGACGGTGGACCACTCGTTTTTCAAAAAATCGTCCAAGATTTCCCATTGCCGGTAATGGTGTTTTTTCAGATCCGAAAAAAGGGGCGGATGCATAAGGGCAAATTCCGCAGGAACGTAGCAGAGGATCCGGCGGATTTTTTCCGGAACGCTCCAATCGTTTCTTCCAGCGATCTCTTTCTCCTTTGCCGAAATGCGCGCCGTCACATCTTTGATGATCGCCTCGATGATTTCGTCTTTGGATGCAAAACAGCGGTAGATCGTCCGTTTGCTCGTCCCGAGATTTTTCGCCAAATCGGCAACCGTAAAAGAAAAACCTTTTTGCCGGATAAGGGAAACCGTTTCTTTCAGGATCCGTTCCCGCATCGCAGCACCTCCCGTTGGTACCAATAAAACTTTTTTGGTTTCATTGGTATAAAAAATGGGCGAATATGCCCATTCCATTTTTTCCTCTTTTTGGTATGATAATGAGAACATTTAAAAATATTCAGCAAAACCTCCTTTGAGCCCCGTAATTTATCAATTCCTTACACCTTTGCGATCAACTCTACACCCCCCGCATTTCTCACAGCATGTCTATTCCTGCGGGATCGATGAACTGCTTCCACTCACAAGGTGCGACTTTTTTGCAACAAAACTTTTATTCAATGAAGAAGTGTTATGCCCCAACGAAAGCATGGATTTTATTAAAAAATGCCTATAAATATTTTCCCCGCATATCAGGGGGATGCCGATCCTAAATCACGCGATATTGTCGGCATTACCGGGCGCGGATAAGACGATTTTCATCCGGGTGCTTCCCGACTGAATCATTTTTATTTCATTTTACGAATAAAATGGTAAAAGCGGGGCTCGAGCTGAACTTGGCATATCCAAAAAAAGGAGGCGTCTTCTTGAAAAAAGGTTCATTCGTTTTTTTCTTATCCCTGATCCTGTTTGCGTCGTTCACAACCCCTTCTTTCGCCAGCGGCGGGGAAGCGGCGGATATCCCTTCCGCAGAACAGCAGATCAAGGATTTTGAAAAGCTTGAAGAAGGTTTAAAAAGCGGAAAAATTAAAATCCATTCCGATAAAAAAGCGGGAGATTCGCTTTCCGTATCGGCTGCGAATCAAGCCGTTCCCCAAGGAACAACGGGGACCTACCCGACCAGAAAGGGGACGATTTTGGTGACCGACGGGCTTCGGGTAGACAGCCTTGTCGGGCATGCGGGCATCGTATTGGGCTCGGGGAAAACGATCGAATCCTTTCCAGAGGGGGGAGTCCAATACAAGTATGACAATTGGACCGACAGATATAAAAAAGTGTGGGGGATTACGACTTACGGCACCACCGCTTCTGAGGATGCCGCCGCAGCGGACTGGGCCGTCGAACAAAAAGGAGATCCCTATAATTGGAATTTCTTTGATATCGAAAACACGGCAAAATTTTACTGTTCCCAATTGGTTTATAAGGCTGTAAAAACCAAAACCGGGGTAAATCTGAATTGGCTCGGCGGAATCGTTACGCCGGCAGATTTGGTCAACGATGAAGATTCATACGTCATCTATACATTCACAAAATAATACCCATGGATAGAAAGAAATTTTAACAATATGTTAAGTTCAGCTCATTTTTTTTATTTTGATACCAAATCATGAAGAAATCCCTCTCGATCCGTTTCTCCAACACGATCGATCCCTTGATTTCCATTTTTCTTTCATTCCCGTTCATGAAAGGACGGTTTCCAAAAATCCCTGGAGGATCTGCAAAAATGAAGAACTTGAACGTTGCGATAAAGCCGCTTTTCCTCGCCGTTATGTTCGCCGGATTCGTCCTGGCCGGAGGCTGCGATCAAAAATCGGCCCGCGCTCCCGTGGAAAAATACAAGTATGCGGTGATCTTATCGATGCAGCAGGGGGGAAGCCTGCTGCAATTATATGATGCCGACGGAAACTTTTTAGACAGCAAAAGACTGAAGGCAAGCGGCGTGGACGAGAACGGCTCCGCCTATTTGAACGGCCCGCAATATGAAAATGGCAAATGGTACATTGGCGTAGCCTCCGATGCAAAAAGCCAGGATTTCGTGCTGGAGCTGGATCCGGAAACGCTAAACGTCAAGGACGTGCCGGCAAATGTGGGAAATCGGTACCAATATACGGGCTACGCCGTGGATGGGGACCACTTGTATGCATTCTACTCAACCCCCGACCGGGGAGCACATATCATCAAATCCAGCCTTTCCAGCGGTAAAATGGCCAAACAAACCGAAATCAGGCACAACATTTTATATCATATCATCCCGAATCACGGATCCCTCATCTTCCTCTCCGATTCGGACGACCCGCAAGATCCGGGAATGTACCTTCGGATCGTAGACGGAGATTCTTTGAAAATAGAAAAGGAGTTTAAAAATCCGGATTACTTGTTTCCAAGGGATGTACTGCTCATCCATGACAAGCTGTACATGGTCCCGCTCCTGGACGCATCGGAGATGGAGACGAATCAATTGTTAATCTTCGATCTGAAGAACGAAAACTGGGAAACCGTCCGCTTGCCGTTCCAAAATGCGAGATATTTGAGATCGGCCGATCATAAACTATATATTTTCGAAGAGAATTCGGATGCCGATCACCATACGATGGCAATCATGAACCTGAAAACCAATGAAATCGAAGATACGGTAAGGTTTGATTACGAGGCAAAAGAAGTCTTGTTCGATAAGGATACAATGGTTTCCGGAAGCGATGGAAAGGTATACATTTATGATTTAAAAACGCTGAAATTGAAAAAAGCATTTGCCATTAAAAACGCGGACGATTGGATGTTTGGCAGTCTGTTGGTAAGGCCTGAGTGAACGCCCTTGTCAATGTCCACAGGATCGGATGAGTTTATTGGTAAGGCCTGAGTGAACGCCTTCGGATCCGAGCGCCAAGATCTTTACATATCAAGGCTCCGGTCCACCGGGTTCGACGTTTTCCTCTCGCTGCCAAGGGACAAATCCCGGCCTTTTCAACCATTCCCGGGACCGGCAAAGGGGATGCGCGGATGCGTGGCGCCAAACGCCGGCCTTTCAAAGCTCCTTCCCCTGATGGGGAAAGGGCTTTTTTCATGCCGGAAAGGCCGCCCGATCGGGCAGCCTTTCCAAAAGCTCCTTCTGGATCACCGGGTGCCGGCCAAAATATCCGGACAGCTTTTGGCGATCGCGGGCAAACCCCGTCGCTTCGAAAATCCCCTTCGCCTTGCCTTTCATTAAATCGGTACAAAACCGGCAAAAGCTTCTGGCAGGGCGGGCCGCCCAAAAACGGCCGGCTATAAGACCTTTCCGGGCATCACGCCCGTGCCGAGGATATATTGCGCGCGTGCGGCTGTCAGTTTCTTTCCGGGAATGTTACCCGTGCCGGGACTTTGCGGGTGGCGCTGCGGGAAATGCCGGCATCCGTCCATGCGCGCGAATGGATCTGCCGGAGTAAAACCGTACAGGGGACTTTATGGCAAATCGACGGTTTCCTGTTGATTTCGAGCGATCAACATCCGGACACGGCCGGATTTGTAAAAATGGCATCAATCCCCGATCAGCTCGACATTCATATTGCTTTCGTTGATGACCGACACATCCTTCGGGATCCGCAAATAGATGAGATGATAAGGGAATGCCGAACCCTCGAAAGAACCATTATCGTCGTTCTGCTCATTTTTTCTTCCCAAAAATTGTTTCGTCACATCGTCCATATCAAAAAAGGCGTAGTGAACGCGCAATTTTTGCGGTCGGATGATGAATTGATCCTCGTCCCATTTCAACTGGGGCGGACGGAGCGGGATCACCGTCGTAAATCCGCTCAGTTTTACTTCGGCGGCGTTTTTATAAAGCACGCCTTCGATTTTTCCGTCATTTGTCTTTTTTCGCTCGATAACAATCGAAAAATGCCAATCAAGATCCTCCCGATCATTTTTAATATATAATGCTTTAAACGGATATTGCTTTTCCCACCTTTTCTCGACCAACGAAGCGTCGGCTTCCTCCCCTTTCCCCGCCCGGACCGTCTCATACAGCTCGTCGTATTTTTTCAGCGGATCTTTTTCGACGACGGTCTCGATTTCCGTAAACCTTTCCTCCGGGATCAGGGCATACGCCACATGAACAATGCATAACAGGGCGATATAGCCGGCCAAAAAATAGTACACTTTTTTCCAGGGAAATATCGATCGTTTCGCCTTTGCAAAAAGAGTGGTCAAAAGGTAAATGAGGAAGACGAAAATCAAGATGCTGATCAATGTGAAAGCGATCATGATTTCACCTCCATCCTGTTGGAGATCAGGATCGAAAGCAGGAACAGGAGCATGATGGTAAACAACATTTTGATTGAAAAAATCATAAAGGATGATTCATGGGTGTAAAAATGAATGCATTTCTGGAAAAATTGCCCGATCTTGCTCGTTCCATTGGAATACATGAATCCCAACCACAGGGCGGGCAAAATGGCGATAAACCGTTTATTGAGCTGCACGGCCATTCCGGTCAAATAACCGAAGCCGCATACCAGCAATAAATAAAGAACCATTGCCAATGCCCCGATGAATAACGAAGAAGCATCGGCGGCCGAGTCCGCGGGGGCCACAATCCGGCCGTCCGTAAAAAAAGCAACGATTACCTTTACACAAATCCCCGATAAATATATGCACAAACCGCCGATCAGACTGATGGTCGCCAAAAAGAGCATGTTCGACAGATGGCTCGTCACCCGATTCGTAACAAAGACAAAATCATCATAACGATAGGCTTTTGTCGTGATGAGGACCGCGGAAATAAATGCCCATATCATCGTAAAGAGAAAAACCATATTGGCGGAATAATGCGAATAGTCGATTTCCAGATAATTATCATGGGAAACGGATCCGCCCGCCGGACCGACGGAAAAGAAGATGCCCAACAATTGAAGGAAAATCAGTGAACTGAAAACTTGCGAATAAGATTTCATTTTAAAAAAATATTGCTTTTTGACAAGTTCAGACGGTTTCACTTCGACGAAAGACATCATCAATGCCTCCTTTGCGCTTCTTGGTCAAATACACGCACGTATCGCTCGACGACACCGGCGAAACCTCCACGCCCCAGCTCATCATCCGCGCCAGCTCATCTTCCGGGAAATCATTTCGAACAACGGTATAGACAAGGTCAAATCCCAATTCCTGCTCATGCAAAATTTCACGGTTTTTTACGCATCTTTCGATGGTTTCCCTCTTTCCTTTCAATCCGATCGCCCATTTTTTCAGGTCATCGGCGGATATGTGCAAAAGGGCCTTCCCGTCGTCGATCAACAGCACATTTTCCAGCAAATCTTCGATTTCTTGCAAATGATGGCTCGAAAGAAGAATCGTCCGCGGATGGGCGAGATAATCCTTTAACAACGCCCGGTAAAAATCCTTTCTGATCGCCGCATCCATCCCCGACGTCGGCTCGTCAAAGATCGTTAAGGGGGAGCGCGAAGCGAGCCCCAAAATCATGTGGAACGTGCTTTTCATCCCCTTCGAAAGATTCCGGTGATATTGGTCCGGCCGGAGGGAAAAATAGTCAAGAAGGCCCTTGGCCAAATGATGATTCCAATTTTTATAAAAGGATTCGGCCGTTTCTAAAATTTCATTTAATGTCAATGAATCCGGGAGGCTGATTTGGTCATCGATGAAGATGGAGTTGGCCGAGACGAAAAGATTGTTGAACGGCCGCCGGGAAAAAACTTGAATTTGGCCGGAAGTCTCCCGCAAATACCCGGCAATGATTTTCAGCAGCGTCGTTTTTCCGGCTCCGTTTCTGCCGACAACGCCCGTAATCGTATTTTCTTCAATGGAAAAGGTCATGTTTTTTAAGATTTTTGTCCGCCCGTAGGATTTGACCAAATCCCGCGCATCCACCACGATCATGTTTTTTCCTCCCTTTCTTCATACGCCTTTTTGATCATCGCGAATAACTCCTCCACATCGACGCCCAAGGTTTTCGCTTCCGCCACTACCTCCTGCACCAATCGTTTCAGCGTTCGGTTTTTCCGTTTCTTAAGGATCTTCTCTTTGGCATCCGTCGTCACAAACATGCCCAGACCCCTTTTTTTATAAAGGATCTGTTCATCCGCCAATATATTCAGCCCTTTTGCCGATGTGGCGGGATTAATGTTGAACATCTCAGCCAGCTGATATTGGGAATACACCTTTTGGTCGGCCGTAAAATTTCCCGCAAGGATTTCGTTTTCCAGCCATTCCGCGATTTGTATGTAAATGGGCTTTAAACCATCCGGATCAAAGATCAACCTATTTCCTCCCTTCGTCGGGCGAAACTTCCCGCATTTGGCGAAGATGCGGGGAGAGCAAGGATCAACACATTTCCCCCTCTTAGAATTAGTGCATTACTGTTGTAATGTAGTATATAAAAGTTGGGTCGGAAATGCAAGGGATTCTTCAGGAAAATTTTCAAAAATATCCTTCCTTCACGGGAAGGATGGCTGGACTATTGAAGGATCCGCCGGATTCGATCGGTCCATTCGGCCCGACCCATTTTTCCTGATTCGGGATCTCCCGATTTCAAGATTTTCCCTCCATTTGCCGGCATCCACATAAAAAAAGGCAGCCAAAAAAGGCCGTTCCGGCCTTTTTATGGCTGTCCGGGTTGTTCCGTAAATCTTTGATCAAGTTCGGAATTTCGGATGCCGCCCATTCATCGGTTCCATCCGTCACTCCGGAATGTAAGGCAGCTCCCCGACTTTGGGTATGTTGATGACATGCGTATCCGTATAGGCAAGAATCCCCTCTTTGCCATATTCGCGGCCGATCCCCGATTGTTTCACGCCGCCGAAGGGGAAACGGACATCCAATCCCTGGACGGCCGCCGTGTTAATCATCGTGGTTCCGGCCTGAATGCGTTTGGCGACTTCAAGCGCATGGCGCTCTTCTCCCCAAACGGAACTGGTCAATCCATAAATGCTGTCATTGGCCAGCCGAATGGCATGATCATCATCATCAAAGGGCAGGATCGGCACGGTCGGCCCGAACTGTTCTTCCACGACAATCGGGTCATCGTAATTGGCTCCTAAAACCAAAGTCGGCTGCAAGAAATAGCCGGTTTCAAAGATGTCCTCATCCAATACCTTGCCCAATTTAATGACCTTCGCTCCCTTGCGTGCCGCGTCGTCAATCAAGCTCTGCACATACTCCATTTGTCTTTTGTTGTTTACGGGGCCAATCGTCACCTCTTTATTGAACGGATCGCCTACGCGAATCCACTTGTTTGCCGCTTCAATATATTTTTCCACGAATCGGTCATAAATCGAGCGGTCCACATATACCCGTTTCGCGATCATGCAGATTTGTCCGGCCGTCAGGAAATTGGAAATCACGAGGCGGCGCATGGCCCTTTCATCATTCACGTCAAAATCCCTTAAAATAATCGCCGCGTCATTTCCTCCCAGTTCCAGCGTCATGTCCTTGATGGTGTCTGCCGCAGACCTCATAATATGGGAAGCCGTTCGTGTTCCCCCGGTGAACGCGATTTTTGCAACTTTCGGATTCGTCGTCAATTCGACGCCGATGTCACTGTACCCGTTCACGAGGTTTAATACGCCTTTCGGGAACTCATCGGCAATCATTTCAACGACCTTGCTTACGGCCAGCGGCGCAAACGGACTCGGTTTCAAAACCATCGTGTTGCCTGCCAGAAGCGCGGGCGCGATTTTGATCGTGGAGAGGGACAGCGGATAATTCCACGGTGTGATCGCCGAAATGACTCCCTTTGGATCCCTTGCGATGATGGTTCTCCCATTATCATGTTCGATGACTTCATCTTTCAGCACTTCTTTGGCATTGTCACAGGCATATTCCATCCACATTAAGGAAACGGCGATTTCTCCCTCCGCATCATACAAGGGTTTCCCGTGTTCCCTGGAGAGGAGTTTTACGATTTCCGGCGTCGCGTCCTTAATCTTCTGAATGGCTTTTCTCATCCGTTCGACGCGCTCATCGACGGAAGTTTCGGCCCAGCCGGGAAAGGCGCGGTAAGCGGAATCGATGGCCCTGGCCGCTTCCTCGCGGGTGTTGACCGGATAATAGCCGACGATTTCATCCGGACGGGCCGGATTTTCCCGCGGCGCCAATTTTTCGGATTTGATTTTTTCGCCGTCAATGATGGCATGGACAACGATCGGTTCTTGCGGCATAAAAAAACCCCCTTCACGCAAGTTGCATTGTTCTCCGGCCGCATTGGCATTTCAATTTGACCAATATCAATACTATCACGACAAATTTTTATTTTCCATTAATTAGACTTAATATCAACACAGAATCATTTTTCAATAGAACCGGTGAGCAAATCTTCCGCAGGATCAAAAAAGGTTTGCCGCTCCGATAAAACCGGTTGCCGATGAAACGGGACCGGTGCTTCGCGGATGGGAAGATTTTTATGGGCAAAGGGAAGGTTGAATGGAGAAGAGAGGCTTCCGGCGGGCGAAGAAGGGGCATCGGCCGGGAGTTCGCGGAAACGGGCGGCATCTCCGGCGGAAACAAAACAGGCGGGGCAGTTTCCCGCCCCCCCGTTTGCCGCATCCTTTTCCATAAAGGCGCAGCGGCTATGGTCCCGGTCCGTTCCGGGCTTTGCATATCCCTTCCGCAGGATCCCGTCCGGTCTGCGTTCGCCGCATGCAAGGAACGGCACCCCTTCGGCAGCCCTTCCGGTAAAATCACGCCCCCGAAAAGCCTCAAGTCTGTCAAGCGTCAGTGAAAATGTCATATTAACGC
>SPLK01000108.1_pt1 | contig 41721 bp, 34 predicted proteins | sample 2456111 | NCBI WGS metagenome assembly SPLK01 (sample SAMN11156906, study PRJNA527647) | hot springs metagenome | biome: Geothermal region; feature: Hot spring; material: tree branch in hot spring; isolation source: hot spring sediment rich in lignocellulosic material ... | reverse complement strand
GATAAGGTAGAATTCTGGTATGCCATCGGTTTCAACTCCTTTTAGGTTTTTTGGGCACTTACCATATTCGGAGTTACCGATGGCTTTTCCTCTTTTCACTTTTTGCGAACTTAATTATGCGTCATCTTTCCTGTTGTTATAAAAAAAGGAGTTTGAACGATAATTTTCTTTATTTTCAAAGTTACTCTTATTTGCTTTCCATTAACTTTATTCATAATGAGAGGTTTTATATGGCATTTTCAGCTCAACTTCAGTTCCCTCATTCACGGTGCTGCTTATGGTTATTCCAAAATCATCCCCATATAAAATTTTTAAGCGCCTATTTGCATTGTATAAACCAATTTGTTCTGTTGCATTTTCTTCCTTAGACAATAGTTCCTGCAATTCCTGAAGTTTTTCCGGTTCAATTCCACTGCCGTCATCATAAACCGACAAAATAAGAATATTGCCATCGATCCTTCCTTTAATGAAAATTTTCATTTTCATTTTCTTTTTATAACCATATTTCAGGGAGTTTTCGACGATTGGCTGAAGAATGAGCTTCGGTACATACGCTTCTTTGGCCTTCTCGGGAATATGGATTTCATAATTTAGCCGATCTTGAAAACGCAATTTATGCAATTGTAAATAGTCAATAGTATATTCCAAATCATTTTCTAAAGGGATTTCCTCTCCGGTGGCATCATAACTGTAACGCAATAATTTGGATAAAGTCATAATAATTTGTTCCGCTTTTTTCGTATCAACAAGCATGGTGTATCGAAGTGTCTCGAGGACATTGAACAAAAAATGGGGATTAAATTGGCTTTTCAGAAGTTTTATTTCGCTGATTCTTCTGATCCGGGCCAATTCTGCATTTCGTTTCATTAATTGATCCAGACTGTTCACCATATCATTATATTGTTTGTATAAATAGACAAATTCGTTTTCTGTAAAATCGCCGTCATCTTTAAAATCTACATAGGCATCCAAATTTCCTCTTTGCAGCTGCTGGACAGCCGTCACCAATTTATTAATGGACTGGGCATTTTTTGAAGCCATTTTTTCTGCCAAAATTCTTACCAAAAAATAAAGAATGGTCCCTGTAAGAAGTGAGAACCCGAAATATATCAAGGACATAGAATTATTTTTTGCTGATTTTAGAGTATATATTTTAAATTGGCCATCATAGCTGTCCCGTTGGGAAAAGTAAAATGTTTCTTCGTTGATTTTCACTTTTGATCGTCCGACATATTCCAGGCGGAATTTATTCATTATCCCCTTTGCCAAATCATTGGTTGTGGCAATGATGTTGTCAAATTTATCTGTGACTATTGCAATATCAATGTTTTCCGAAAACAATATATTTAAAATGTCATTTTCGTATAATTGGAGGACAATTCCGCCGATAACGTTTTTATTTTCAACAATGCTTTTACCCAATGATAAAGTGGTCATTTCACCGCGGGAGACCTGGCTCTCCATCACATCCATGGCGATTTTGTCAGGATTCTTTTTGATATAGTTAATGAAACGAGTGAAATGATAATCATTCTGTATTTGATTTCTATTTGTTGATAATAGCACTTTTCCATTCTCATTGACTAAAGTGAAAACCGATTTCACTTTCTGTTTGTTATTAAAGTTATAAAATTCTTCAAAAACGAGATTGCTGTTTTGATTGTTTTTCAAAAAATCTTTCACCTTTGTGGAATCCGCTAACTCCAAAATTTCATTCCTATAAGAATCATAAATATCATTGACTTGCCGAAGAATATTGTCTGCTGTTTCTTCAGTATCATTAATGGTTTTAAAGTAAATAAAAATATAGGTAAAAGAAAAAAAGACGAAAAAGAGGAAAAAAACCGGGATTACGGTATATTTCATAAATAAGGCTTTCGTCGCTTGTTTAAAATCCCTCTTTTGATTATTCAATGATCTCATCCTTCCCTGCCCCATCAAGGAAGCCCGAGGAATTTTTGGCCTGAAAACTTGCCATTTCGGAAAAATTTAATTTACACCCATACCAATTTCAAATCTCATCCACTTCCAAGCTGGTTTTTCTTTTGGAAATAGTCGTGGAATTCACTTGGAAGCATCGTTGTATATTTCTTGAAAACCTTATTAAAATAACGGTAGTCGCTAAAGCCGACACTCAATGCGATCGCTGTAATCTTCATTTTTCCCTCTTTAATCAATTCAATTGATTTTTGTATGCGGTAGAGGTTCAGAAACTCATTGAATGTATATCCGGTTTCTTCCCGGAATTTTTTATTTAAAAAAGTAATGCTCATACCCAAAGGTTCCACCAAATCATTCATGCTGATCTTTTTGGGATAATTTTCTTTGATATACCGGATGGCTGAGGCGACATACTTCGATGTTTGCCCATTATCGGTTAATATTTCACTTTTTATGAGGTTGAGATTTTCCGGATTCTTAATGTTTCTTTTTATCATTTCAAATTTCTTCCTCAATTCTACCTGTTCCTTCGCCTTTTCCAGGGCATTCATTAGTTGTTCCTGGTCTGCCGGTTTTAAGAGATATTCCGTAACTCCGTACTTCACAGCCTGTTGCGCATAAGCGAATTCATCATAGCCGGAAATGATAATCGTACTGAAAACATATTTCCCTTCGCTCTCACGTAAAACATCGATTCCATTCTTAATGGGCATATTGATATCCAATAGTACGATATCCGGATGAAGTTCAGCAATCCCTTTCAAACCTTCTTCTCCATTCCGGCAATCGCCAACCACGATTAAATCCAAGCTCAACCAATCAAAAGAATATTTTAAGCCATTGCGAATAATGTCTTCATCTTCGATGATCAAAACTTTATACATAATGGCTTCCTCTTTTCGGTTGATATTCTACAAATATTCTACTTTAGAATGGATTGGATATGGTCAGAAATCCTGTACAAAAATGGGAATTTTTCATTCATTCTTTCTATTTTTTTGCAGGCAGAATCACACTTTTCCAAAGCAGAAATTTAAGGGAGGTACATGCGGTTCTTTTCCTATTTGGAAAATCATACAAGATTTCCAAAAATCGAGAAATCTGCGATGGAGGTTAACACCGCAGATTTCCCGTGAGCTTCTGATTGTTAAATATCCACTTCCTTCTTGCCGCTTAATTTAAAGAAGAGCAGAAGGGATATGATTGTAACCAAAGACAGAATGGTGGCCAGAGCAGCAGCCGTTCCATAGTTGCCGCGTATGACTTCTGTATAAATTGCGACGGTCATGGTTCTTGTATTTCCCGTATAAAGGAGGATGGAAGTACTTAATTCACTGATGATTGTAACCCAGCTCAAAATGGCTCCCGATATGACACTGGGCAACATGATCGGCAAAGTTACTCGAAAGAAGGTTTTCAAGTTTGTGGCTCCCAAACTCATTGCCGCTTCCTCGACACTTGGGCTAATTTGATGAACCATGGCAGCACTAGACCGAATGGTATAGGGGAGCCGGCGAATCATAAAAGCAATTGCCATTATCATAATGGTTCCGCTCAATAGTAGCGGGGGTTTATTGAAACTTAATAATAAGGCAATCCCAAGAACAGAACCGGGGACAATGTAGGGAACCATGGATATGATGTCCAACAAATTGGTCAACACATTTCTCCTGCGCACTGTGACATAGGCGATCAGAATGGCCAACACAACGACGAAGAATAAAGCAAGTACTCCAATTTTCAATGTGTTGAGCATTGCATCACTGCCGCGGTCAAAGGCTATAGAAAAACTATCCAGGGAATATCCCTTGACAAAGATTCTTCCTGAAGTTTTTAAGAAAGCTGTATACATCACATAGAGTTGTGGCAGGAAAGCCAGAGCAATATACAAATAAACATATGCATGGGCCAAAATATTTCTAAGGCCTTTTTCTTTTTTTGCTTCAATTGGGTGCATGGAAATCATGAAAAAGGCTTTCTTGTTTACCACGTATTTTTGAATCAGGAACAATGTCAAAGCAAAAATGACCACGATGACACTGATGGAAGCGGCAAAAGCATCATTTCCACCCATTTCGCTGATGAATTCATTATAAATTAAAACCGGGATGGTCATATATCCTTCGCCGATCAACATGGGGGTACCAAAATCAGCCAGTGCCCTCATAAATACAAGCAGTGCGCCGGAAAGAAGAGTCGGCAGCAGGAGAGGAATAATGATTTTCACCAGCTTCTTAAATTTCGTACAACCCATGCTTTCGGCAGCTTCTAAAAGGGAATTATCTATATTTTTGAAAGCTCCCATTAAGTATAAATAGATCAATGGAGTCAGTTGCAGGGTCAAGACCAGGACGATTCCGGTAAAGCCGTAAATATCAGGGGGAGTTATATGGAAAGTATTTTTTAAAAAATTGGTAATCAGGCCATTTCTGCCCAATAAAAGGATCCAGGAATAGGCGCCAATGAAAGGCGGCGACATCATCGATATGATAATTAATCCCTGAATGAGACTCTGGCCTCTGATTTTAATGGTTGTCATGATGTAGGCCAGAGGAATGGAGATAATAACACTTGCCAAAGTTACGCAGGATGTAACTTTCATACTATTGAACAATGTACCGTAATAGTATCTTTTGCTGAAAAACTTTTGAAAATATTCGAAGGAAAAGCCTCCATTTACCATAACACTAGTTTTTATAATCATAAAAAGCGGATATATTAATATCACAGCATAAATGATTAAAATTGCAATGGTAATGGCCGTCCAAACATCATACTTCCTGATAAAAGTTTGATTCCGCATCGTTGACGACTCCCTTTATGATACTTTTCCCGGTATCCCGGTCAAACACATTGATTTTTTCTTCCTTAACTTTCAACTTAACCTGGGTTCCGGGTTCCAGAATTTTCTCTATGGTTGATTCCTGAATGATTTCTACGGTTTCTCCACCTTCCAGTTTGACAAAATAATGGGTATTCAAACCTAAAAACATGCTGCTTTCAACGATGCCATTGATACCTTCTTCATCCTTTGAAAAAATAAATTCTTCTGGCCGGATAGAAACTTTGACCGTGTTTAATTGATAGCCGGGTATTATATTATCCAGTGAAATTCTATATCCTTCGGACAGTTTGATGATATGCCGGCCATTTTCGTACATGTATGGTCTTTCAATAATATTGGCCCTTCCGATGAAAGATGCAACAAACACATTTGCCGGCCGATGGTAAATGTTTTGAGGTGTGCCTACATGTTGAAGTTCACCGGCCCTCATAACCCCAATCCGATCGGAAATTGCCATTGCTTCTTCCTGGTCATGGGTCACATAAATCGTTGTGATTCCAAATTTTTTTTGGATTTCCCGAATCGCATTCCTCATTTCGATTCTGAGTTTCGCATCCAGGTTGGATAAAGGCTCATCCATTAAGAGTACATCCGGTTCCATCACGATGGCTCTGGCCAAAGCAACCCTTTGCTGTTGGCCGCCGGAGAGATTTTCTGGAAGACGTTTGCGAAAGTTGGCAATCTGTACCGTTACTAACATTCGTTCCACTTTTCCGGGAATCTCCGATTTCGGCACTTTCCGATTTTCCAGTCCAAATGCAACATTTTTTTCAACTGTCATATGGGGGAAAAGCGCATAATTTTGGAAAACCATACCGATATTTCTCTTTTGTGGAGGACGATGATTGATTACTTGATCGTTGAATAATATTTCGCCCCCTTCAATACTATTGAAACCTGCTACCATCCTTAGCAATGTTGTTTTTCCGCAACCAGAAGGGCCAAGCAGAGTGAATAATTCACCCTGCTTGACACGCAGGGACAAGGATGGAATTACAGTGTTGTTTCCATATCTTTTGACTACATTTCTAAATGTAATTGAAACACTCATGTTATCCACACCTTTGCCAGGATTCAATTATTGAGCGACATCAGTATAGATTTCTTGATATTTTTCGAGAATTTTATCACGGTTATTTTTGACGTATTCTTCATCTTCATAAATGACATGAATTTGATCTAATGGTTTCATATGGTCGCCGAGGGTTACATCTTTGCGCAGGGGCCGATTGGTTAATTGTTGTCCCAGAGCATCCTGGGCTTCTTTTGATGTGACAAAGTCTACGAATTTCTTGGCATTTTCTAAATGCTTCGCACCCTTGACTATTTCTACCCCGGCATCCAAAAAGACGGTGCCTTCTTCCATATAAACTACTTTCAGATTTTTGGCTCCATCCAGCAAATAACCGGCAGCCGGGTCTTCGTAGGTAAGGCCAACCACATATTCACCATCAGCTACACTCTTATGCACTGCTTGAGAGCCGCTGGCCACTTTTCCTTCCATATTCGTAATCAATTGTTTTACATAATCCCATGCCTCATCGGATTCGTAGCCACCCATTGCCAACAACATATTGGTCAAATGGGCAAAAGCGGAACTGGAGCTTAACGGATCAGCACCAATAATTTTTCCTTTAAGCTTGGGATTTAACAAATCTTTGTATCCATTGATTTCAATATCACCGGCTAAATCGGTATTCACTAACAAGACGCTTCCGTCAGCAACATAGGGGGTCAAAAAGCCATCGACATTTTTATGGCCTTCCAGCATGTACTCATCATTCTTAGAAACATATTTTTCAAATAAATCTGGATAATTTAACACTTGGGCTTTACTTCCGCCAAACAGGATATCAGCATACGGATTATCCTTTTCTGATTGCAACCGTTTGATCAATTCACCAGTTCCGGCTGATATCAATTCGACTTTAATCCCTGTTTCCTGTTCAAACATAGGGATTAGCAGGTTAACCATATTTTCGCTGTTCGGGGAATAGACAACCAGTTTGTTTTCTTCTTCTCCTTTGTCACTTCCATCATCACTTTTTCCGCAAGCCGCCAATGTCAGTAGCACGACAAAAACCAGAAGCATGCTTACAAACTTTTTCAAATTGACCACCCCTTTCAGTTTTTCATTTTCATTATAGATAGTAAAATAAAGCGCTTACAATTACACAATCAGAAAAAAATGTGTAATTTACGAAACTTTGTGTATTTTTCACAAAGGATGGGCGAAGTAGATTTGTTAGTGTCAAGTAAAGTCCGCAAAAACCATCAGCACTCCGATAAGGGTTATGCCACTTGTCTTCGTTCCTGTATTTCCTGAAGAATATTGGGGTTGATATATGAACGTCCGGTGAACCGGTCTTCATGATATTCCATCAGGTAACTGGTGACAAACGGATGTTCGCATCCTGGTTGGGGAACACCCCAACGACATGGGTTCGACGTCGAATCTCCCGGTTTAAACGTTCCAGCATATTGGTCGATGAGATTTTTCGGTGATCGATCTGGTGAAAATGGTAGAACTGTAGAGAATCTTCCAAACCGGCTTCCAGCACCTGAATCGCAGCCGGATATTGTCCTTCATACTCGTCCATGAGTGCTTAAGCATAGGTCACGGCGGCCCGATAGTCCGGTTGCAGCCAAATTTTCTTCAGTCGTGAAGCAAAGAATTCTTTATCCCGGCTGGGGATATGGGCCATGATGTTACGCATGAAATGGACCTTGCACCGCTGCCAGGAGCAACCGGCAAACGACTCACTGTTGGCTTTCGCCAGTCCTTTATGAGCATCCGACATCACCAGCCATACATCCCGGGCGCATCTGGACTTGAGATGATCAAACCAAGCTTTGTAGGTGGTTTCAGACTCTTCCGGCATGGGCTGGATGGCCGAGATATCCCGCCTGCCTTGTTCATCGATGCCGATCACCACTTGGATGGCCATATTCACAATGCGATGGTTGTCTCGGATTTTCTCGAACTACAAAAATATTGGGTCTTTATCATGGAGAATGAAACATAACGCTGGAAGTCAGTTCTGGATCATTTTAATGTGGGATCTAAACCAAATGGCAATTTCTTTTGATGGAATGTATTTTTCTTTTGTTTTAAGCGTTTTTAAAGATCAAGTCCTCATGTTTGTGTAAATTCCCGCTCCTGCCCCGTTAACACAGTCTTCCGGGAATGGATCCGCTTTGCGCCCGCTTCTTTTTACACAACTTTTTAGACTTCATCTTTTTAAAAATTGACAATTTCTAACATCGTATGGCAGGATTTTCTATTTTTTTATAGAAATCGATAATTGAACAGTATTTTTGTCGAAGGAGGGCGGACGTTTGTCCCCATGGAACGAACTGGTGTGAAACACGTCATACAGAACGTCTCATTTCTTTATTATTTATTACCTTATTTTTTGCAAAGGAAGATTGTTGAACCGGATGCACAATCAGGGTGGGTGGAACAGCTTTTTTCCTATTTAAGGAAGCTGAGCCCGGTATTCGATGAATATTATTCGTACATCCGGAGCGAAAATTCCGCGACTCTGGAAGACCTCATCCGTTGTGCTGCCCAATTGACCGACTTTCATGGCGAAGGAAATATTGATTTTCAAAAATGGAATGAAAAAGAATATGAACCGCTTCAATCGGTGTTTTCAGCCTTATTTGGCCATCAGGGCGACACGAGATCCTATCAATTGCGGCCTTTATCCCTGAATCATCTTTTCCCTGAATCAAAAATCGAAATGGAGAAAGCGGATACATTATTTTTGCATTTTCTGGATGAATTGAAGAAGGTTAAACATGAGATACAACTGCTTTCTCTTATGGAAAAATATTTTTGGTGTGTGGCCAGCAACCAATCCCCCGACATTTCCCTTTATGATGAAATGAAGACAACTGCAGCCATTGCCGTTTGCCTGTATGAGCAATGGCTTCACGGGGATTTGTCCTCGGACATATTGAAGGAAATCAAAAAACGCCATTCGCCTGACTTTCTGCTCATCCAGGGGGATATTTCCGGAATTCAATCTTTCATCTTCAATATTCCGTCGAAAGGAGCGGCTAAAAGCCTTAAAGGCCGTTCCGTATACATCGGTTTGCTTCCAGAAGTCATCGCCAGGCATCTTTTGGATCGGCTGAATTTGCCGCTGGCCAACCTCTTGTATTGCGGCGGCGGAAATTTCTTTATTTTGGCGCCCAATCAAGTAAAAAAACAGTTTGAAACATTGCGAAAATCAATCTTAGAAAATTTGTTGCAAGCCCATTCCGGCGAAGTCTATCTTGTCCTTGAATCCGTATCCTTTTCACCGGCGGAATTTGGGAATTTTACGGAAATTTGGGATCAGGTCATTGGCAAGACAAACCGTTTAAAGAAACGGAAATTTAGTGAACTCGGATTGGAAACGTCCTTCAAAAAAATTTTTGGCCCGCTGGATGACGGAAGTGAAGAAGCGAATGTTTGCAAGGTTTGCGGGTCTTTCGGAAGCAAACATCCCGTCAAAACCGATGCCGAAAGAGGAGAGGTATGTTGCCTGTGTGATAGTTTTACCGAGTTGACGGATCAATTGAAAAACGCAAACTATATTGTTTTTGGTAAAAATGTTTCCGACACCGAAAAAGGGACTTATCAGGAAATTTTCAGCCGATTTGGGTATCGTTTGGAATTTGCCTCCCGAAAGCCTGCCGGTCAAAACGTTGCCGAAGAATATTGGTATAAATTGAATGACACCGATTTTTTGGATGAAGGCTGTGCGGGATTCCAATTCGGGGCGTACCGGCTGCCGTCGGGTGAGAACGGGATCGCCACCTTTGAAGAATTGTCGGAACGGGCCGTGATCGATGAAAGAGGTGATAAAAAGCTCGCCCATTTGAAAATGGATGTGGACAATTTGGGCTCCCTGTTCGGGATGGGCTTGGGCAAGGGGCGGTCGCCGGCGAAAGTCTCCGCCATCAGCCGCATGCTTCATTTATATTTTTGCGGTTACATCAATCAATTGATAAAAGAAAAAGGATGGCAGGATTATTTGTATGTGGTGTTTTCCGGGGGAGATGATACCTATATCGTCGGCACGTGGAGATATGTGTTTGATTTTACGGAAGCGTTTTATCAAGGTTTTCGCAAGTATACCGGGGAAAACCCATTGATCACCCTGTCAGCCGGAATCAATGTATTCCCTTATACGTATCCCGTTATCCGGGCGGCGGAGATCACGGAAGATGCTCTGGAAACTGCTAAAGATACGCATCAGGAACCTAATGACGGCCATGAACCGCCAAAGAAGAATAGGATTTCTTTTCTCGGTGAAGTTTTCAATTGGGAAGAGTTTAAGCGAATCAGAAAAATTGAAGGAATCTTGCAGAAAATGGTTGAGATTTACGGCAGAAATGTATTGTTTAAAGTTGAAAAAAGTACATTGGGCTTTAAAAATATCCTGCGCGATTCATTAAACGGCCGGTACCGTCACATTAAGTTTTGGCGTTTGGCCTATTATTTGAGGGAAATAAAACATGACTACGAAAATTCCCTGAAAGGAAAAGCTCAAAAGCCCAAGGAGGATCTCGCGCAATCATTGATCGATCAATACCGTGAGATTGTCATACACAATTTGTTTAGGCCGGAAAACAGAGATCAAATCCATCAAATCATGATCATACCCGCAGCGATACGCTGGGCGGAATTGGCCACCCGGAAAGCAAAGGAGGATGAACATGACTGAGAAAAAAGGCATCCTTCAATGGAAGGATAAAAACAGCGGACTAATTCGAGCAGAAGATAAAAATACTTACTCATTTGATTGGAACTGCTTTTTGTACGGGAATTTGCCTAACGGTGAAAAAGTTGTGTTTACTGTGGAAAATAACGCCAAGGCCAAAAATATTCAAAGCGAATGGGCCGTTTATTTCAAAACAAATGTACTTGATCTGGAAAACTGTGATTATGATGATTTTTGTGACAAAACCTGCCAGTATGCAAAGATTTTAAAAAAGGGAAAAGTTACAACTTCCATGATTCGTAAAGTCTATGATCAAATTCACAGGGCAAAAACCATTCGTGAAATTAAAAAACTCCGCCCGCAATTTGCCTATATTGCCGGAAGGAACCAAGACAAGCCCAGGGTTAAGGAACTCATGAATATCCTGGATGATCTGGCAAAAAACGCAACGGAAGATTCGAAAAGCCATTTGCAATATATTCAACAATTTATGGAGGCGGTCGTGGCCTATCTTAAATTTGCCGGTGATACTGACCGATAATCATTGTAATTTTCCTTTTTCTATTTGATAATCCGAGGTAAACATCATTTGGAACGGGGGTATTTCGATGAAATTGATTGGAAAATTGCTGATCAATGGCGAAATCGAGGCCCTGACCGGCCTCGCGATCGGCGGTTCAAAATCCGATGTCTCGATTGGCGGAATCGATAATAATGTCATTAAAACGGCAGAAGGGGTACCCTTTATTCCCGGATCCTCTTTAAAAGGAAAATTTAGAAGTTTGTTGGAAAGAAAAAAGGGAAAAGAAATTGTCTGCAACTGCGGGGAAAAAAACTGTGAAATTTGTGTGATTTTTGGAAAGGGAATGAAAAACAGAAAAAATGACAAGGAAGAAAAAAGCGAGTCGGGTCCGACCCGTTTGTACGTCAGGGATGCCTATTTGACGGAAGCTACCAAAAATATGATGGAAAATAAAGAAGGGATATTTTCCAATTTGGAATTGACATACACCGAGATTAAATGGGAAAACACGATTGATCGGGTACAATCCAAGGCCGAGCATCCGCGGCAGCAAGAAAGGGTGCCTGCGGGAAGCAAGTTCGAGTTTAATATGGTTTATAATTTGTTGAAAAAAGATGATGTTGCCATGTTCAAACATGTCATTGAGGCAATGAATCTGCTGGAAGATGACTATTTGGGCGGAAACGGTTCGCGGGGATACGGAAGAGTCAAATTCGATAAGCTGGAAATCGTTTGCCGGACGGTGACGGATTACGAGGCAGGGACACCGGGGCAAACAATTTATACCGGCACGTTGCCGGATTTGAAGATCGATCCGTTAATTGATGAAATTCTTTCTCTCGTAAGGGAAGAGGCGGTATGAAAATCGTCGAACTGAAGATCCCAGACCACGCAAAATTTCATTTTGGTGATGCGGCGGGGAAATTAAAGCGGATCTTTTCCTCGGATCAGCTTGTCTCTGCCATAACAAATAACCTTGGCTTGATGTACGGCGTTGGGGCCATTAAGGAGTTTATTGACGGGCTAATGAATGATCAAATTCGATTCTCCTCCGTATTTTACGGATTGGACTTTATCTTGAAAAAAGAAAATAGAACGGCAAAGACCATCTATTTTTTGCCCCGGCCGAAAGTAGATATCTATCCCAAACATTCAACCGGATATTTTTTCCATCATAAAGCCATAAAAAAGATCGCTTTCGTATCGAGTTTCCTTTATCAAAAACTGTCGGAATCTTGGAATGAAGACGGAGAATGCTGCCAGCTCGATTTGGACGGGTTGTTGATTTTAAATGGTTCACTTGCTTTGGCTAAAGAGGAATTGCAGGGTCTGAAACTGGATGAAAAGGAATTGGAAAGATTATCTTTTTTCAGGCAAAACCTTAACCCGAGAGTGGAAGTAAACCGGTTGTACATGAGATCAGAGAATTATTTTACCCAAGAAGAACTGGAAATGAACCATGAGGAGACAAAGGATTACCGTATTGTGCCATTTATGTATTTTTTCCAAAGTGGACCTTTATCCCCGCGATTACAAGCGGCTATTTCCCTCTTGGCTGATGAAGGGATCGGAGGAAAAAGATCATTGGGTAAAGGATTTTTTCAAGGCATAGGGATACGGGACGCTTTTGAGCTTCCGGAAACGGGGAAATATTATATGAATTTATCCGTTTGCTTCCCTCACGCAGATGAGGTCGGTCAATTATACAATTATGAGATCGAAAAACGGAGCGGATATATCTATTCGATGGGCGGAAAGACCGTCCGCAAAAAAAGCGCGATGGTCATAGGGGAAGGCAGCCTCTTTAAAGAAAGGGCCACCGGACAAATCATCGATGTCGGGCCGAAAAATTATGCTCATCCGGTATATTTATACGGAAAACCCATTTTTGCCGGGTTCGGGGGTGAAGGGGATGTATAAGGGTTTAGAGGTTGTCCTGGAAACGGCAAGTCCCGTTCATATCGGAAACGGCAGCCGCCTTTCTCCTTACGGGGGCTATGTTTTTGATGAAAAAGATGGAATCGTTTATATACTGGATCCGGATAAAGTAGATAAAGCTTTAAACCGCCTGCCGGAAAAAGCCGTTGATGAATATGTGGAAATATTGACCGCGCAAAAAAGGACCCCAAGAAATTTTTATTTGCTTAAAAATTTTTTCTCCCAATGGAAAATCCGCTATCAAGACTTGGCGATGGCTTCGGTAAGGACCGACGCCAATATCAAAAATGAAGAAATCCATCAGATGATAAAAAGCGGTACGAGGCCCTACATACCCGGCAGCAGCATCAAAGGGACGATCCGCACGGCCCTGATCTATTCTCATCTGAAAGAGGGCGGTTATACGGTTGAACAGGCCCTGTCCACCATCAATAAGCCGAGGGGTTTTTATAACGGATCGGAGATATTTGGCGCAAATGATAAGGATATATTGAAATATTTGCATGTATCCGACACGAATTTGCTCGCGCCGGATGAGGTCGGCATCGTAAAAACCGTGCGCTTTCATTTGAAAAAGAAAAAAACGGGCATTCCCATAACAAAAGAAGTCATACCGGAAAAGAAAAAGCTGTATTTCCGCCTGCAAACGAAAGCCGACGCTTCAAAAAATTTGCATGAAAAATTTTCCTACTTGTACTCGCGGGAGGATTTTCAAGGGGAAAAGGACATTTTGTACCGGGTAAACCAGTTTACAAAGGATTTATTGGAATCGGAGTTGGATTTATTCAAAAGATATATTCCCGGCATGAACGGGCTGATTTCTTTTTACGAGAAGCTGTTGGCTGCGGCTAAAACCTTTGAGAAGGAAAAGAACGGAGCGGTCATGAGAATTGGAAGCGGCAAGACGTTTTACGACAACACCGTCACGAAGCTGTTGTCGGATCGGGAAATCCAAAAAATCGCAAAATCCGTTTTCAAGAAAGTGGATCATCCGTTTCCGGTGGAACGGACGGTGATTGACGGGGGGAATCTTTTTGATGCAACGCTTGGCTGGGTTTTTTTACATATAAAATTAAATGGGGCGGAATGAAATGGCGAAAGTATTAATTGCACCGATTGGCGCAGGAAGGAAAAACAGGGAATATGAACGGGCGACCTACCGTTTTCCCGATAACGGAAAAACCTACCGTACTCCTTTTATATCCGCCGCTTTGTGTGAACATTTAAAAGTGGACAAAATCTTTATGCTCGGCACCAACCGTTCCATGTGGGAAGAAGTGTACCGCTATTTCGGTGAAATAGAAAAAAATCAGGAACGGGAAGACGGGTATTACCAGTTGGCGGAAGGGATCGAGAATGGGCTGGAAAATGATGATTTGGCTGCCGTCAGCGAAATAATCGATCAATATTTGCAAAAAATCAACCCTGCTGCATCGGGCGGTTCCCATTGCCGCATCATTGAATACGGACTGAATGAACAGGAGTTGTTTCACAATTTTTCGGTGATGATGGATCTTCAAAAGGAAATCCATGAGGGTGATGAAATCTATTTGGATATTACCCATTCGTTCCGCTCGATCCCATTATTTATGTATGTCATGATGGATTTTATTCAAAATTTGAGAACAGACGAACACATCCAATTGGCCGGCATTTATTATGGGATGTTTGAAGCAAATTCAGACGGGTTAGTCCCTGTCGTTGATTTGAAGCCCCTGTTTGAAATCAACCGATGGACGATCGGCGTTTATGATTTTATAAATTATGGAAATGTGGGAACTATTGCCGGCCTGCTCAAGGATGAGCGGTTGAAGGATACGCTGATGAACATCAGCTTTGTTACCAATTCCAACAATGTCCTGGAGTTACGGGAGTATACCGACAGACTCAGAGATTTATTAAATAATGAATGGATTGAACATGGAAATCGAATCTTCCCCTTTATCCGCCCGCAGTTAAAGAAATTTACCGACTTTTTCAAAGGAGCCAGCAACGACGCCGAATTCCAATTTTTATTAGCCAAATGGTTTTTCCAACATCATCGGTATTCCAACGGTTATCTTTGTCTGGAAGAAGCGATGATTTCAAAATTAGCCTATTTATACAGAAAAGTTGATAGTCTTCTGGACGGGAGAAATATACAAGTCCGCAAAAAAATCAAAAAAGTGTTTTATCAGTTGGAAAATACAGAGAAACCCTTTTACCACGAGATCCAAAGGACGTTTATCGAAATTAGCAAAATTCGCAATCAAATCGCCCATTCGGGCTTGAATAAAGAACTTTCCTTTAAAAAGATCATGAACGAGACGGGTGAACTGCTTAAACGTGTCGAGAATATTTTCTTTACCCCGCAAAATGAAAAATTATTAAATGAATTGATAAAGCGTTATCCCTATTCATCTCTGAGTTAATAGGTTCGGAGGGAAACTCATGGAAGAAAGGAATCATTTGCTCCAACAAATAGAAGAAAAGAAAAAGGCGCTGGATGAATTGATAAGCGAAGATCAGAAAGAGAAAAGGGAGTGGCTTGCATACTACGAAAAAGAAGTGTTCCCGTATATTCGCCAGTATTTTCAAAACGTGGAATCGAAAAAAGTGAAAAAAGAATATGATGTGCTCATTTTAACTGTCGGATCATCCATTTATCCATTAATATTATCCATCGATGCCATCCGGCCGAAAAACGTCGTCTTCTTGTGCACGGACCAGTACGTGGACAATGTGAACCGGATTGCGGAAATATCCGGTTTGCGCCCCACGCAAATAAAGATCGCGAATGTCGATCCTGTCGATCCAGAGCCGATCTACAAAAAAATAAAAGAAATTTCTTTAGAATATAAAGGAAAAACGATGGCGGTTGATTTTACCGGCGGAACGAAATCGATGTCAGGCGGAATGGCCATGGCCGGAGGAATGGTCGGTGCCGATCTTGTCTATATTTCCAGCAAATGGAACAATTTGCTCCGGATAGCGATGCCCGGTACGGAGCGCCTGGAGTTGCTGTCCAATCCTTATTTGGTTTTTGGCGACATTGAGGTGAAACGCGTCCAAAAGTTGTGGGAACAAGGGGAATATTTTGCAGCTTCGGATCTTCTCGACCAATTGTATGAAAAATTGCCCGAACAATATGAATACCACGTATTGAGTGAACTGGCAAAAGCGTATTCTTCATGGGAACTTTTCAACATGAAAGGCGCCTATGAACATATGGAATTTGTCGTGAACACCGGATTCCCTCATTTGAGAAGGATGGGAAAAACCGTGTTTTCCGAAAAGGAGAAAGAAATATTAAAAAATCAACTGGAGATAATCCAAACCTTTACGGACAAACACGAGGGAAAATCAATCGCACTGAAAGATCTTCAAGATGTCCGATTCATTAAAAATTTATTATTTATCTTCTATACCTTGGCTTTAAAATTGAAGAAACAAAACCGCTTGGACATCTCTTCCCTCTACTTGTACCGTGTGATCGAAATGATTGGTCAACACCGAATGGCCACTTATGGCGTCGCCACTGATCAACCCGACTATTCGGAGCTAAGGATGGATGAAGAAACCTTAATGGAAAAATTAAATCAACTGTTAAAAAGATTGAAAATAAAACAAAGACCATTTAAGGAACTTCCCGAACAATTGGCCTTGGCCAATACGCATCTTCTGCTCACGGTACTTGATGACCCCGTAGCGCAGGCGGTTCATCACGGCAAATTAAGAAACGTGTCGGAAGCGAGAAATTACAGTATTTTGGCTCACGGATTCATAAACATCGACGAATCGAAATACAAATCCCTTTTTGAAGTTGCACAAACCTTTTTGGAAAAGTTTCTGGAAGTGAATCAAAGCCGGATGGAAGAAGCGGAACACTATCAGTTCATCATTCCCGATTATCTGAAAAACGCTTAAAAACAAGTAAAAATTTTCCGCCTACAAAAAAATGGACTGGCTTTCTGTAAATTTCAAGTCATTGGGCGGCCAGCCTGGTGCCGGCAAGGCAACATTTGCCTTCTTCCTAATTTTCGAAGCGATTGTGGGGCAGGAATAATCGGGGCGGGTTCGTTCCACTGTGGAAGAGTCCTTTGAAAAAAGGCGAGATTACGGTTCGGACGTGATTTTATGGGGATCTTCGGCATCAATCGAATTCGTTGCATCCGATGGAAGGGGCTATGAGAAATATGACTGTAAGCCACCATCCTAACAATTGAAAAAGAGCCGAACTATATTGCGCCAAAATTGTCGTCGATTCCCAATAGCGCACAAAACTCGGGGGATCGACGACAATTGTTTATCTCCCACAAACGCCGCCAAATCCCTGAAAATCAAGTGGTTGCAAGTTATTGCTAAAATATTCTCTTTGGATTATAATGCTAACAAAAGAATTTAGGAATTTTTTCCAAGCGTTGATTTTTCAAGATTTTTTGGGGTTTGTATCTTACCTATAAGGGATTGAAACCCCTATGTCACCCTAAATTTAAAAAATGATATGTTTTCGTTTGTATCTTACCTATAAGGGATTGAAACTCGCCAATGTACGGGTGGTATAGATCAAACAATTCAGTTTGTATCTTATCCTATAAGGGATTGAAACCCTTTCGGACGCAGTTGGCGTGTTTGCGCACCAGCTCAGTTTGTATCTTACCTATAAGGGATTGAAACCTTCATCCGTTGCGGCTCAAACAGACCCTTTTGGGGTTTGTATCTTACCTATAAGGGATTGAAACTCTCATATCCTAGAACACCTCTCTTGTTTCAGTCAATTGTTTGTATCTTACCTATAAGGGATTGAAACAAGTATGTCGGTGAGGTCAAAAGTTTGAAAACATCTTCGTTTGTATCTTACCTATAAGGGATTGAAACTTGAAAAGTGGTGATGAAATGAAGTGGACGAGCGAGGGTTTGTATCTTACCTATAAGGGATTGAAACCTGGATAAGTCAGATCGAAAAAATACGCTTTTTCCAACGTTTGTATCTTACCTATAAGGGATTGAAATTCTTTTTTTCTTCACCGTTATTTCCTTTGATTGTTCGTTTGTATCTTATCTATGAAGGATTAATATTTGTTCGAAGGATTAATACTTGTTCGCCTTTACTTTGCGTAAATAAGCCATTTGCGTTTGTATCTTACCTTTAACTTGATCCCAGGCTCCCATTCCTATGTTTTCTGACGCCCGACTGGTTTGTAATTTAATCATGGAGATTATCCCTCTCTAAGTCATCTCTAAGTCGTCTTTGTAATCATGGGAAGTCTTTCGGAGGAAAGGCTTTTTTCTTTTGTTGGCGTTTTGCTTTTTGCTTGGATTTTAAGATAATTCAATAAATAAGATGCAAGGCTCTAAGTTCTTTTACTTGGATTTAGGAAATCGACAAAGAATGAAGCCGCGTGTACTCCCGACTTTTACAGTTTTAAAGATAAAAACTCCCCAAAAACGGCGCCATCACCGGTTTTTTGGGGAGTTCTTCATTTTTTCGTATGTAGATATGACTTCATTCTTTTATCTTTCATCCCAAGGGCAGGAATAGCCTTTTTTACAAATGACTAGTTACATATTCCCGGGTCAGGCAATAGTATGTTTGTCTAACGCATTTTCGGGGTATTTTGATTGGCAATTTTGGACGCTGTCCTGTGCCCTTTTCCTATGGTTGTTCATATGCGGTTTTACTGTATTCAAGAAAAGGGATTACTGAATGATGAAAAATTGATGTAGAGTTCTGCCCCATAGCATTTGAAGGCTCAAAAATTTGAAAAATGCACCGGGATCCGTGAAGAGGATTGAAGGGGATAGAAGAATGATTTTTAGATTGCCCCAAAATTTTTCGCATAGCGTTCGTTTCGTTTTGGGGCATTTTTTAGCAAAAAAAGAAAACCGTTCCTTTTTGACCCGATAGAATCCCTCCGAACCTGCCAAGCAAGGACGGTATTTATTATAGCCGGGATCAATTCTTTTGCCGATGGATCTTCAATTCTCCAAGGCGAACATCAGCTTTGCCGGATCGCGGATCTGATTCACCGGCTTCCTCAATGGGTAACTTAACATTTTTGACAAGAAGGGATTTTCATCCTTCCGATGGCGACTGGCGACTAATTTTTTTCGTCATGGGATCTATCCTGAAATCCGATAACGGGTAAACTTGCAATTTTCGGCAAGAAGTATTTTCATCCTTCCGTTGTCGGCTTGCCGGATACGCTTGAAAAAAGGACCGGCGATCGTTGCGGTATGGGGGGCTCCGGTCTTCTGCCGGGGCGCAGGCCTCCCGTAAGAAGCGTTCTCTCAGGAACCGAATATCCGTGAAACGTGTTCGAGCCGGCCGCGATCCCTTAAAAACTGTTTTTCCGGAAGGCGGTCTCGCCGGGCGGCGGCCTCCATTCGGCAGATTTTTCACATAATATACCAAATTATGAAAATAATTTCAATCATTTTTACCTGTTTTACAAAGGAAGGAAGTGAAAATTCGTTAGGATTGGCAAAATGCCCGTCAGCCGGTTTACCGGCCCGATGTCCGGGCCTGCGGCGCCGCGAAGCGATCCCCGGCTTTTGCAGCGGGATTTTTCAATCAGAAACTGGCAGTCTTGCTTTTCCGTATGATAAGATGAAGTATCAAAGGATTGGCGGTGAAGAGGATGGAACCGAAATGGCTGGCTTGGGCGAAACAGCTTCAGGCCATCGCCCAGGCGGGATTGGCGTATTCGAAGGATGTTTATGATTTGGAAAGATTTGAATGCATCAGAAAGATCAGCGTGGAAATGTTGTCCGAGCAGACAGGAATGGAAATGACAAAAATAAAGGATCTATTTGCCGGGGAAACGGGGTATGCGACCCCAAAAGTGGATATCCGGGCCGTTGTTTTTAAGGAAAATAAAATTTTAATGGTCAGAGAAAAAACGGACGGGCGTTGGTCGCTGCCCGGCGGTTGGGCCGACATCGGATACTCGCCGAGGGAAGTCGCCGTGAAAGAGGTAAAAGAAGAAACGGGATATGATGTAAAAGCGGTCAAGCTGCTGGCTGTATTTGACAAAAAATTGCATCCCCATCCGCCATCCCCATTCCATGTTTATAAAATCTTGATCCAATGCGAAATCGTCGGCGGCGAGCCGACGGAAGGCATCGAAACAAGCGCCGTCGGTTTCTTTGCGGAAGATGAACTGCCGCCATTGTCCGTCTCCCGGATCACGAAATCCCAAATGGAGATAATTTTTAAGTATTTGCACAATCCCCAAGAACCCGTCCATTTTGATTGAACGGCCGAAAGATCGCCTGCCGGCGCCGGAGGCGCGGTAAGGAGCTGATATCGGGATTTCCTTCGCCGCAAAGAATGAGGTGTCGCTGCCTCCTAAAGCGGGAAAACTTACCGGCTTTGCGGCGAGGCGTGCTTGTCGCGGACAGCAGGATTTGCGATTTTGACGATTCTTTTGGAATTCGGGGAAACCCGCGCCGGAAGTCATTTTAGCGATTTGCGATTTTGCCGGTTCATTCGGAATTTGTTTCCGCAGATCATGATGGATCACCGCTTTATAATTCCAATTTTGCCGGTTCATTCGGAATGCGGGCGGAGTCCTCGCGATTATTTGGCGCCACGATTTTCGCTTAAATATGTCCCTAACAGAGGGGATGGCGATGGAGTTGGCCATCATCAATCCCGTTACCGAACAAGCCTTTCAAGGGAACCCGGCGGCCGTGTGTCTGTTGGATGGGGAAAAAGACGGGGGCTGGATGCAGAAGGTTGCCAAAGAGATCCATATGCCGGTTACCGCTTTTATCCGCCGCCATCACCATGAATTCCGGCTCCGCTGGTTTACCCCTGCGGCCGAAATCCCGATTTGCGGACATGGAACGCTGGCGAGTTCGTTTTTTCTGTGGGAGAACGGGCATGCGGAAAAAGAGAATCCGATTGCCTTCCATACAAAGAGCGGCGTCCTGCGATCAGAGCTTGTGGATGGCTGGGTCCGATTGGCGTTTCCATCCATGCCCCCAGAGCGAACGCCCGCCCCTGATTTGCTGGTGAAGGCCTTAGGGGTTGAGCCGGTATATGTCTGGAAAAGCCCGACGCGGGCCATGGTGGCTCGAATCCGGGTGCTGTGGTTGAGCCGGTATATGTCGGGAAAAGCCGGTTGGACTATTTCGTGGAAGTTCCGTCGGAAGAAATGGTAAGAAAGTTGACACCGGATATCGGGCTGATTGAAAAATTGCCCGTCCGCGGCGTGATCGTCACGAGCCGATCCCATACAAAGGATTTTGACTTTATCTCCCGTTTCTTTTCGCCGGCCCAAGGCCTCGCCGAAGATTATGTGACGGGTTCGGCCCATTGCAGTTTGGGCCCGTATTGGAAAAACAAGCTGCATCAAACCGATTTTATCGCCTACCAGGCTTCCGAAAGAGGGGGAATCGTCAAAATTAAAGTTTTGGACGGCAAAGTTTTGCTCTCCGGAAAAGCGGTGACCATTCTTAAGGGCAATTTGAGCGTTTGATCCTTCGGTCGGTTTAACCGCCCATGGGCAGTCGCGGAAAATGTGCCGAGGACGGAGCGGAAAAGGCGGGCACATCCCTTCTTGCCCCGCCTTTCCGTTTTCCTTACAGGGCGCAAATCCAGAGCCCGGCATGATTCCTCTTCTTGCATATTATTAGCAAAAAACTCATTAACTAATGATAAGCTGCCTGCCGCGTCGCAAGCCGTTTCGCCCCGTCTGGCGGGGGATCCATGGTTTTTGCCCGGCACTCCGGTGCCGGGGTTTAATATTTATCGAAGACGCAGCTCCGTCGTTTGGCAAGGTACGGAATCCAAACCCTGACACAACCCTGTCAAATTTTACGGACGGGTTATATTGACAATAAGGGCGGAGAAAGTATAATGAAACTGTAAACGTTTACGATTTTACCCTTTTACAAAAACGTTTTTGGAAAGGGCTTTCTTCAATGTTCGGCGCCGGAAGAGGACAAAACCGCATTATCCGGGTGCGAAAGGCGTCCCGCGAGGAAAGGGGGAGAACAACCGGGCGAAAAATTTTTGGCGGGTTACTAAAACGTTTTAGCAGGAGGACAGATGGATGCTCGCATACAATCACGGGAAAGGCAGCTTGGAAAACTGGCTGATCACGGAAACCGAATTTTCCCCCGACGCCCTGGGAAAATGCGAATCGATCATGTATCTCGGCAACGGGTACATGGGATTGCGTTCGGCGACGGAGGAGCCGTATTTGCACGAGGTCCGGAATCTTTTTGTGAACGGGACTTTCAACCATTTCGGCGGGGACGAAGTGACGGAACTGCCGAATTTGGCGGATGTGACGAGGATCGACCTCCGGATCGACGGGGAAAGGTTCAGCCTGGAATTCGGCGAAACGAAACATTATCTTCGTCAATTGAATTTGAAAACGGCGGAGCTGACCCGTTCCTTCGATTGGATTTCGCCGAAGGGAAAAACCTTCCGCTTTCGCTTCCGGCGGTTTGTGTCCCTGGACCGTCTGCATCTGATCGGAATGAAAATGGAGATTACGAGCCTCGACAGTCCGGCGGAAATCACGTTCCATTCCGGGATCAACGGCCGGATGACCAACAGTGGCACGCAGCATTTCCATGAGGGCGAAAAAAGGATTTTTGACAAAAGGTATCTGCAGCTCTTGCAAAGGACGACGGAATCCAACATCGATGTGGTCATCAACGCCGCGCACCGGGTGACGGTGAACGGGGAAGAAATCCGGGACCCGGTCATGGCCATCGACCGCCGAATGGTGGGACTTACCTTCCGACTGCAGCTGTCGCCCGGCGACAAGCTCGTCATGGAAAAACTGGCCACCGTTTACACGAGCCGGGACAAGGAATTTGACAAATCGGATTATCAGCTGGCCAAACTTCGCGAAGTTTCCTTGCAGGATTTGAAAGATTGCGTGAAAAAAGGGTATGACGCCCTGTTTCAATCCCATTGCCGGGCCTGGGAGGAAAAGGTTTGGAACAAATACAACTTGAATGTGGACAGTGAAGACGGCTTCGATGTATTGGCGCTGCGGTTCGCCCTCTATCATTTGACGGTCATGACCCCGGCCCATGACGAACGAATGGGCATCGGCGCCAAAGGGTTGAGCGGGGAAGGATACAAGGGCCATTCCTTCTGGGATACGGAAATCTTCATTTTGCCCTTCTTTATCTTCTCCAATCCGGAGGTTGCCCGGTCCCTGTTGAACTACCGTTACCTCGGACTGGCGGGCGCGCGGAAAAAGGCCCGGGAAAACGGGTATGAAGGCGCCATGTACCCGTGGGAAGCGGCATGGCCGGAAGACGGGGAAGTGACGCCGGTATGGGGAGCGGTCGATATCGTCACCGGGGAGCAAACGAAGATTTGGTCCGGTTTTATCGAACAGCATATTTCCGCCGATATCGCTTTTGCCGTCTACCAATATTACACCGTCACCGGGGACCGGGAATTCATGGAGCGGTACGGGTACGAAATGGTCTTTGAAACCGCGAAATTTTGGGCGAGCCGGCTGGAATGGAATGAGGAAAAACGGGAGTACCACATCAATGACGTCATCGGCCCCGATGAGTACAAAGAACATGTCAACAACAACGCCTTCACGAACTACATGGCCCATTTCAACATTCAATTGGCGATCACCTATTATGAAAAACTCGAAAAAGAGAATCCCCGCCGGCTGGCGGAGCTGGAAGAACGGCTGGCCTTGCGGAAGGCCTATGAAAAATGGAAATCGGTCATCGGCCGGATCTATTTGCCCCAACCGCGCGAAGATCTGGTCATCCCTCAGGATGACACGTACTTATCCTTAAAGACGATCGATTTGACGAAATATAAACAAAGCAAAAAAGTGGGCACCCTGTTCGAGGACTACAATTTGGAACAGGTCAACAAGATGCAGGTCTCGAAACAAGCCGATGTCCTGATTTTGCTTTACCTGCTGGAGCAATGGGAAAAGAAGTTTTCCCAGGATGTTTTAAAGGCGAACTTCCGTTACTATGAGCCGAAAACCTTGCACGATTCTTCTTTAAGTCTGTCCACCCACGCCATTTTGGCCAACGACATCGGAGAGTACGAACTCGCTTATTCCTTATTCCGCCGGGCTGCGGAAATCGATCTCGGCCCCTTTCCCCATTCCTCCGATCACGGGATTCACGCCGCCTCAATCGGAGGCATTTGGCAGGCGGCGGTCGCCGGTTTTGCGGGATTGCGCCTTTCCGGCGGAAAACTGCGCATCTCTCCCCGGCTGCCGAAGCATTGGCGGCGGATGGAATTCTCCATCTATTGGAAAGGCCAGCCGGTAACGGTCAGCATCGATCATTCGGCATTAATCGTAAAGGCGGAAAGGAACGAGCCGTTCGAATTGGAGGTCTACGGAAAAACCTACACGTGCAAGGATCAATTGACCATCCATATCGATCCAAAAAATTAAAGGGGGAACTATTTATGAAGAAAACCATTGGTCTATTGATGGCATTGCTTCTCCTCGCCGGGGTATTGTCGGCCTGCGGTTCTAAAGAAAGTTCCGGGGACAAAAAGAGCGGGGACGGGGACAAAAAACAAACGATTTCCCTGGCCGTCTGGGGATCTTCTCCCGCTGAAACGGAAGGGCTGGAAAAAACCGTCGCCAGCTTTGAAAAGAAAACCGGGATTGACGTCAACATCGAAGTGATTACCGACAACTTCCAAGACGCCATCACCGCCCGTTTTGCCGCCAAAAATCCGCCGGATGTATTCTATCTGGAAGCCTTCGTCGCTCCGAAATTCATCGACAGCGGCGTGCTCCTGGACATCTCCGGCGAGATCGAAAACCAGGACGACTTCTATCAACCGTTGTTGAACGCCTTTAAGGACAAAGACGGAAAATTGTACGCCGTGCCGAAAGATTATTCCACCCTGGCCACTTACGTGAACACGGATCTTTTGGAAAAAGCGGGGTATTCCATTGAAGATGTCCCCTCCGACTGGGAAGGGCTCGTCCAATTCGCCAAGGAATTGCAGCCGAAATTGGACGAAGGGGTCGCGGCCATGATCTTCGACAAGTCGATGGCCAGACATCTGAGCGCCATGCTGGCCACGGGTCTGAATCCGGTCACGGAAGACGGGAAGGCCGATTTTACGTCCAGCGAAAACACATTGGAATATTTCCAATCTTTGGTTGACGGACAAGACGGCGGCTATATCCTCAATCCGCAAATGGACATGGGCATGGACTCCGCCGGGGCCGCCTTCGGTTCCAACAAGGCGGTGATCATGATTGAAGGGAACTGGGTGCTGAGCGCTTTGAAAAACGAATATCCGGATGTCCACTATAAAATCCTGCCGTCCCCGACGGTAAACGGCAAAAAACAAACGATGATCTTTACCGTCGGCTACGCGATCGCCAAAGATTCCAAACATAAAGACGCGGCGATCGAATTCGTCAAATACATGACCGGCGAAGGGCAACAGCAATGGAGCGAGCTTTCCGGCACCTTCCCGACCCGCCAATCCGTCGCCGAGGCGATGAAGTTGGCGGAAAATGAAGAATTGAAGGCCCATATTGAAGGTGCCAGCTACGGGACCCCGTGGACATCGGGAATTTACCTGCCCGTCATCTCCGCCGCCTTCGACAACCATTTCCAAGCCGCTTTAAACGGAGACGTGTCCTTAAAAGATGCGATGAAGGCCGCGGAAGACGAAGCCAATGCGGAAATCGAAAGGCAGCAATAACCGGCTGAAGATTTCCGGAAGGTTCAAGCGTGCAAGTTGATCGGGATTGGTAATTTGCTTTTGATGCTGATTTCCGGAAAGTTTAATCCGGCAAGCGAGCTGCAGCTTCCAAAGGTTGTTTAAACGCCCGGCCGGCCGCGGTTTCGGGGGCTGACGTTAAACGATCCCTCCGCAGCTCCCGGGGCTGTGCGGACGGCGGCCGGGCCGAATTCAAGGGGCTGTTTCTGGGACAGCCCCGTTTTTTAAAATGGATCCGTTTCTTCGAAGGACGGCATAGCGTAAAAGGGGAAACCTCCGTTCCACGGCCGGATGAGGCGGGGGACGGAATCTTTCCTTGGAAATGAGGTGAAAAGGATCATGGGCAGCAAGTATCGGCAGACGGTGCAAGGGTACTCCTTCTTATTGCCCGCGTTGGCCGTCATTCTCGTTTTTACGCTGATTCCGATCGTTTATGCATTTCTTCTGATGTTTTTTAAAGTGGACCTGTTATCCGGGGAAAAAACGTTCGTGGGGCTGCAAAACTTTGAAAAAATTTTTTCCGATCCGAAGTTTTGGGCGGCTTTTGAAAACACGGCCCGGTACGTGCTGGTCGTCGTTCCCGTGCAAACCCTCATCGCCCTGCTTTTGGCGGTTTTGCTGAACAGCAAAATCCGGTTTGACCGGATCTTTTTATCCGTCATGTTTCTCCCGACGCTTACTTCTTCCTCGGCGATGACCTTGATTTTCATGTGGCTGTTCAACAACAACGGGTTAGTCGTCAATCTCATCCGGGATTTATTCGGGGTGAAGATCCAATTTGTCACGAATCCGGATCTCGCTTTAACCGTCATCATGACCATGAATATTTTTTCCACCGTCCCCCATTTTATGATCGTCTTTTTATCCGGATTGCAGGATATTCCGGCCGCTTTGTACGAAGCCGCGGCCATCGACGGGGCCGGCAAGGTGAAACAGTTCCTGCATGTCACGGTTCCCCAGTTGATGCCGATCACCTTTTACGTCATCACCATGGGGGTCGTCGGCTGTTTCCAGATCTTCGACCAGGCCTTTATTATGTCGAACGGGAGCGGAGGGCCGCAAAACTCGACCTTGACCTTCACCCTGTACATTTACCAGCTGGCCTTCAACAGCAATGACATGGGAAGGGCGACGGCGCTGGCCTTTATCCTCGGGTTCATCATTTTAGCGGTAACTTACATCGTCAATAAATTCCTGAAACCGGACCAAATCAACGGGTGATTCAAATGAAGAAAAATAGGAAAACGCTGAAAGCCATCGTTTATATTTTGTTGACCGGCTACAGCTTGCTGACCCTGTTTCCCTTCGTATGGAGCCTTTCCACTTCCTTCAAGACGACGAGGGAAATCACGGCGGGAGGCACCTTTTTGCCGGAGGATTGGAGCATCCAAGGGTATCAGACGATTTTTTCCTCCCAATTTCCCACTTGGGTGATGAACTCGCTTGTCGTCGGGCTCGCCGTCACCTTTTTGAACCTCGTCTTTAACACGATGGCCGGCTATGCCTTGGCGAGGATTCCCTTTAAAGGGCGCCAATTGATTTTCAGCTTTTTGCTTTTGTTGATCATGATCCCGTCGCAAGTGACGATGATTCCGCTTTATATCATCGTTTCCGACCTCGGACTGGTCAACACCCGCAGCTCCCTGATTTTAACAGCCATGATCAACATTACCTACATCTTTATGATGCGGCAGTTTTTCACCAATTTTCCCCGGGAGATCGAAGAGGCGGCCACCGTGGACGGATTGTCGAGGTTCGGCACCTTTTTCCGGATCGTCCTGCCGAACATGAAGGCCGCATTGGCGACGCAGACGGTCTTCATTTTCATGGGCACCTGGAATGAATTCATGAAACCGCTCCTGTTCATCTCCAGCCCGGAAAAATATATGCTTACCCAAGGATTAAACGCCCTTTCCAAACAGTATATGAATGCGACCAAATGGGATGTGATCATGGCCGGCGCCATCATTTCCGTCATCCCCATCCTGATCCTTTACATTCTTTTGAACAAATATTTCATCCGGGCGAACGATCAAACGGCGGGCATCAAATGAAAATTGCCGGACCGGAAGATCAAAGGACCGTGATCCGGAAAGGAAGGGAAGGTTCCGGCGCGCCATTGTCCGGGAGCGGCTAACTCAGGAAGAAATAGAAAAGGTTAAGGGGAGGAGGCCGCGGGGGATTGGCGGCGGTCAAAAAGCTCCAGGGAATGTACACGGACGATGCGGCGCTGCCCTGCCGGGAGAACCCGGGTTCATTCGGATGGGAAAGGAAGAATCCCGGACCTTCCGCGGGTTTGTCCGCGAAAAATTGGACTTTTGCGAAGTATTCAATATTTTCCATTTACCGTTTATAATGATTACGATAACGGTAAAAAAGGGAGCAGGATTCAGCCTTGGCAACCATAAAAGATGTGGCGAAGAAAGCAGGCGTGTCCATCGGCGTTGTGTCGCGGGCCTTTAACAATTACCCGGACATCAGCGAAAAAACGAGGCAAAAAATCTTCGAAGTGGCGAAGGAATTGAATTATACGCCGAACGTGGTGGCGAAAAACTTATCGTCCAAAAAGCAAAAGACGATCGGCCTGATCACGTCCGGGTTTATGAACAGCGATGAAAAAAGCAGCAACAATACCCTCGAGGTTTTCAAAGGGATTTATACGGCCGTTGAAGAAAACGAGTATGAATTGGCCATTTATTTGATCGATTCCCGCAAACAGAAGCAAAAAAGCTACGCCAAGTTTTGCCGGGAGCGGAACATCGGCGGCGCCATTTTGCAGGGGATCCGGACGGATGATCCGTATTTCAAGGAATTGATCAACACGAACATCCCCTGCGTGCTGGTGGATATCCGGTTCGACGAGGAACGGGAGCTGATCGGCAGCGTATCCGTCGACAATGTGGCGGCCGCGAAGGAAATCACCATGCGCTTGCTGCGGGGAAACCACCGGAAGATCGCCGTGATGGCGGGGGTCAAAGAATCTTATGTCAATGAAGTGCGGCTCAAGGGGGTAAAGGAAGCCTTCGCATCCTTCGGATTGGAGTTGCGGGAGGAGGACATCCTGTACGGGAACTTTACGGAACGGGACGCCTATGCGGAAGCGAAAAAATATTTGCGGCGCCAAAAGCCGACCGCCTTTATCTGCTTCAGCGATTTGATGGCGATCGGCACGATGCGGGCGATCGAGGAAGCCGGTTTGAAGATCCCCGAGGATGTTTCGGTCACGGGATTTGACGGAATTCCCCTCACGGAATATACCCGGCCGCCCCTCACGACGGTGAAACAAAACTTTTTTGAAATCGGCCGGCAAGCGGCGATCCTGCTGCAGTCGATGATGGAAAAGAAAGAGGTCCGACATCATGTCTTTGCCGACTACAAGATCATCGAGCGGGAAAGCACGAAAAGCATCGAACCGATGGAATAAGGCTGCGGCGAAAGCCTTCGGTTTCGGAATTCGGAGGGGGGCCGCCGGGCCCGGGGGAGGAAAAGGGGGGCGGCTGCGCCGCATTGCACCCCCGGCCGTTTTTGTTCTTCCGAAATTCTCATCGGCCGTTTTCCCGCCGCCTTTGCTGCATGGCATAATGCCTAGAAGAGGCGAAAGCGGCGGCATTACCGGCTTTTGCCATTCGACCGTTATCTTCAAGGAGAGGACGTATTTATGACGAAACCGGAATTGTTTATTTTTGATTTGGACGGCGTCATTACCGACACGGCGGAATTTCATTTTTTGGCTTGGAAGCAGCTGGCCGAGGAGCTGGGGATCACCATCGACCGCCGGTTCAATGAAGAGCTGAAGGGAATCAGCCGGATGGAATCCCTGGAGAAAATCCTGGCATTGGATCCGGCATTACAAGGGATGCCTTTGGAAGAAAAGAAAAGGCTGGCGGAGAAAAAGAACGACCATTATAAGGAGCTGATCCGGACGATCACCCCGGACCATATCTTGCCGGGGGTGGAGCCGCTGATCAAGCGAATCAAAGAAGAGGGGATCCTGCTCGCCCTCGGTTCCGCCAGCAAAAACGCCCCGGCCGTCCTTCAGCGGCTCGGGCTGTACGAGGATTTCGACTTTATCGTCGACCCTGCCAAGGTGAAAAAAGGAAAGCCGGATCCGGAAATTTTCACGAAGGCGGCGGACCATTTCCGGGTCCCTTATTCCGCGTGCGTCGGCGTGGAGGACTCGGCGGCGGGGATCGAGGCGATCAACCGGGCCGGCATGTTCTCCGTCGGGGTCGGTTCGGCGGACGTCCTATCCGCCTCCGCTTATATCGTCCCGGATACGAGCCGGCTCGATTTCGACCGGATCGTGGAGGAATTTAACCGGGCGAGGGAAGTTGAACCGAGCCGCTGACCGGGGTGCCTAGGTGAAAAATCGGATCATGGAAAGGGGCCTTTCCGAACGCGGGAAAGGTCCCTTTTTGCGTGGAAAATGGCCGCTGGAGGGGCGAAATTCCCGGCTTTGAAAATCTTGGCTTAAAAACGCGGGGAAGGGGAAGATCCGGGGGCCATGAATGCGCCACATGAACTGCCGCGGGAACCGATGATGCCATCCGCGGCAAACGGCGGTCTCCATCGGGGGCCCTGCGGCCGGGGACAGGGTGCGCATTTGCGGACAATTCGGCCGCATACGGGCAAGAAAAAACGACCGGGCGTTTCCCGAACCCGCAAAGAGGGGGGCGGCCGTTTCAGCACGCGGGCAAAAAAACAACCGGACGGTGTCATCGTCCGGCTGTTTTCCGTACCTTCGCCTATTAGATTCGGCAGCTGCCGTCGGCGCATTGGCCGCCTCCGTCCGACGCCAGCGGCTGCAACGGCGAACTTTCCTGTTCCTCTTCCCATACTTTTTCAAGGGCCTGGATAAAGACTTCGATCGGCTGCGCGCCGGAAATCGCGTATTTGCGGTTCAGCACGAAGAAGGGCACGCCGCGGACGCCGAGCCGGGCGGCTTCCGCCTCGTCCTTTCTCACTTCATCGCTGTAGCGGCCGCTTTCGAGAACTTGTTTCGCTTCCTCCCGGTCGAGACCGGCATCGCCGGCAAGCCCGATGAGCACATCATGGTCGCTGATCCGCAGGGAATCGGTAAAATAGGCTTGAAACAGCCGGTTTGCCATTTCCGGAAGTTTTCCCTGCGCTTCGGCATATTTGGCGAGGCGGTGGGCGTCAAAGGTATTCGTCGGCTTCATCGTGTCGAAGCGAAACATCAGCCCGACGGCCGCCGCCTGCCGGCCGACATCGGCATTGAGCTTTTTCGCTTCTTCCACCGAAATGCCGTATTTTTGGGCGATCATTTCGTGAATCGACAGATCAACCTGTTTTTTCGCGTCGGGATCCAGCTCGAAACTGCGGAATACCACTTCGACTCGATCCTTGTGCGGAAACCGCTCAAGGGCGATTTCCAGCCGGCGTTTCCCGATATAGCAAAACGGGCAGACAAAATCGGACCAAACTTCGATTTTCATCGCATATGCACCTCGGTTCAGGCTCCCTGTCGCATAAACAACAAGAAGGCGAAATTCCTATTCCCCCTTATTGTAGCGGATCGTTCCGGCGATATTCAAATAAACGGACTCGGCAAGGCGCAAAGGAAATCCCGCACGACATTCGTTTGGCAATGGAAAACAGCATCGAGCCGCCATGCCGCAAGATACAATCGAGCCGAAAGGGATCCCTTTTGATGCGGCAACCGAAATCACGGACAAGCCTTTCATCCGGGACAAATACCGGCGGCAAGGGGAAAAGCAGACAAGAACGTTGTTTTCCGAATTTATGCCAAGAAAAAAGCAGGGCAATTGCCCCGCTTTTTTTGAAACCTTCAATTTTTGGGGAAGTGATTCATAAAAAGTAGCCATCCGGGTCGATCAGGCGGAAATCGGTCATTCCCCACGCTTGCCGCTTCCGTTTCGATTCCGCATCAATCCCCATTTCCCATATGCGTTGATAAAAATTTTGAACATCAGGAACGGCCGATATGATTTCGACCCCCATTCCCTTTCGGGCAGTTCGTATTCCGCTAAAATCGTGGTTGTCCGAAATCTCATCTTCTTTGGTTAAAAGCAGGTGAAGATTTTCCGTTTTAAACAAAGCGCCGTTTTCAATTTGAGAAGATAAATCCAATTGAAGGACATTCTTGTAAAAATCAATCGATTTTTGCAAATCTTTCACAAACAATTCTAAGCGGATCGTTGCCGTCATTTGCATCCATCCCGAACAAATCATTTATGTCGTGCGGTTGAAAACCAGTCACTAGCCGCCCCCGCATCTGCATGGACGCACTCCTCCGTTTCCTTGGAACAAGCTTCTTCGTCTGAAGAGGGCATTTCCGGCTTCCCGCTTTCGCATCAAGGCCGCGTCAGCTCGGCAATGTTTTGCATTTCTCATTAACATAGGCCGCTTTTTCACATGGGACATGGAGTTCCCCGTCCAATATTTTGGCCTGTCCTGCTCATTTTTTCCCAGATGGATCATGATTTATATGGCTGACCGATATCCCGAAAAGAATAGACCATAAAAAGAAATAGCCCTGTTAATACGATTCCTGTTCCTCCGATCAAACCGAGCATCCGATTGGGAACCGCTTCTAAAAGGATGCCGGCCGCGAACATCGATATGCCGATGAGCGTATTGGAAACGGTGGTCAATATGCCGAACACGAAGCCTTGATGCTCCCGGGGCATCTCCTTCATCACGATGGAATCGAAGCATATGTTGCAAATCCCCGATGCAAAGGAGACGGAAATATATAGAATGCATGCAAGGGGAACCAAAGAGACTTGGCTTAAGATCATGTGAAACAAGCCTTCGAAAAGGAGGGCCGCCAAACCGGCGAATAAAAGATGCCGGTGAAGGCGGCGGGCGACGATGGAACTCAGCATGAGGCCGATTCCGAGGGCGCCATAAAAGAGGCCGACGCCCAGATCACCCAGATGAAATTCCTGAACGGCATAGACGCTGATGAGTACGTTATCGATCCCATTAAAAAGGGGGACGATGAACTCGAACAGAAAGGCGATGGATAGGGGAGCGGATGCCGCCATGAATTTTTTGACGGTTTTCAGCGAATGGAGGATGTCCGATTCCCCCTTTTTCCGTACGGGGCGGTTCGGATTTGCGTCCGGAATCGAATAGATGATCGCGGCGGCCAGTAAAAAGGAAAGGCCGTTCAACCAAAAGGTCAGATCCGGTCCGAAGAAAAAGGCGGCCATCCCACCGGAAAATGATCCGGCTATTAAAACCGCGCCAACCATGACCTGTTCCATGCTGTTAATCTTGATGATGTTTTCTTTCTTCACGAGCAAAGGAATGAAAGACTTCCGGGCAGGCGCGTAGATCGCCTCTCCGGCGGCTAAAGCGAATGTGCCCAGATAAACCATCCAAAGGTCGGACCGGTCATCGGCCAGTACAAAAGAGACGGCGAAGGCGATTCTTGACAGGTCGGTGATCATGAGGATTTTCTTTCTTGAAAATCGGTCGGCCAAGAACCCGCCCAAAGGGCCGAATAGGAAAGAGGGAACAACCCGAATGGCCAACGCGAGGCCGACGGCGCGTCCCGAGCCGGTCAACTCCAACAGCAGGGCCAACAGGGCCACTTGACTGAAACGGTCCCCGATCCCGTTCACGATTCCGGCCAAAAATAACTTGAAGTAATTTTTTTCTTGGCGAAAAATCGTCACGAAATCACCTCGTTTGTTTTTTTATAAAAATCTAATTAGACATTTATCTAATTAATATCGCAAAAAAAATTATTTTAATATCCAAAGTTCCGGGGGATTCAATTCATATTTATTGTTTTCCCGGTACATAAAGTGGTTCATGACCAACTCTCTTCTCAATGTCGCATAATCTTCATGAAATTGTTTCAGATACTCGTTGATCTCCCTTTCATCATAGGTAACCCCGGTCTTCAGCCCTTTCACGATATGGGCAAGAACGATGATTTTTTTCTTGCGCTGGGCGGGGATCTGTTTCAATTTGCCGTCAAAGGTAAAGAAATTCTTAATGACCTGATTGCGTTCGTTTTCAGTCGTTTTGAATTCTGCTTGTTCGGAAACCAAATTCAGGATGGCCGTGGCGCTGTGTTCGAGATTTTTGGCGTTCAACGAAAAATAAATCGTATTCTTTTCCCGCCGTTCGTTGATTAATCCGATTTCGCGCAGTTTGGCCATATGATGGGTAATGGTGGGCGGCTTTAAGCCGAGTTTTCCCGCGATCGCCTGACCGTGCAAAGGGCCGTGCCGCAAGAGCGCAATAATGCGAATTCTCGTGGGATCCCCCAGCGTCTTATGAAAATTGACGATCCGGCTTAACTGCATGACAATTCCTCCTAATACGATAATTATCTAATTAGATAACAATCTAATCAGAAGGATAAATCAACCCCGTGATGAAAAGATCTTCGAACGGATCGGCTCGCCCGCCTCCCGTTTTTTAACTTAGAAACCTCTGTTGGCTTTTCCATTAAAAAATTGTCCGGTTCAGCCGGCGTCCAACTTTTCAAATGCTTCCGCAGGGGCACCGCACAAATTTTAACAGCTTGTCATCGAATGATAACAGCCGTTATTTTACGGAAACGCCCGATTCTCAAGATAATGGGGAAAGCCTTCACGAATGCGGCCGCCATGGGGGTTGTCTTCCTTCATCTTTTTTTAATGTTTTTTTAAAATTTTTCCGTATATAATATAATAGACACGTTTTGGACGGAGATGGAACATCATGGAAAATCATCCGCACAAAGCAGGCAAGATCCTCTGAAAGTTTGAAACAATATCCAGTTTTTGGGCGTCTAATAGAAAGGGAAAACTATTTCCTTTGTAAAAACAAGGGGGATCAAGATGAAACAGCCGTCGCTGACAATCGTGGTACCGTGCTATAACGAAGAGGAAGTGTTTCCGACTACGCTCAGGCAGCTGAAAAATACCGTGACCCGATTAATCAAGGAAGGGTATGTGGATAGAAACAGCAAAATTTTGTTCGTCGATGACGGAAGCCGGGATTCGACGTGGGATCTGATCAAAAAGGCGTACACGGAAGACAGCATGGTCAACGGGCTGAAACTGTCGAGAAATTTCGGCCACCAACGGGCGTTGATGGCCGGCCTGGAGGAAGCTTCCCGTTATTCCGACTGCGTCATTTCCATCGACGCCGATCTCCAGGACGATATCTCCGTCATCAAGGAGTTTGTGATCAAATATTTGGAAGGTTACGATGTGGTGTACGGGGTCCGCAAACGGCGGGAAACCGATTCCTTTTTCAAGCGGACCACGGCCCAAATGTTTTACCGGCTGATGGAAAAGATGGGCCTGCCCCTCGTATACAACCATGCGGATTACCGGCTGTTGAGCCGGCGCGCCCTGAACGCCCTTCTCCAGTATAAGGAGGCGAACCTTTTTTTAAGGGGAATTGTCCCCCTTTTGGGCTTTAAATCGGCCAAGGTGTATTATGACCGGAAAGAAAGGGCGGCCGGGGAGTCGAAATATCCGTTGCCGAAAATGCTGGCCCTGGCCTTGGACGGAATCACTTCCTTCAGCGTCAAGCCGATCCGGTTGATTACGGCCATCGGCTTTATCAGTTCGCTGATCAGCTTTTTGGCGGCTGTCTACGTCCTTGTGCAAAAATTCTCCGCCGATCCCGTCGGCGGCTGGGCGTCGATCATGATTTCCCTCTGGTTTATCGGGGGCCTGCTCCTGATCAGCATCGGCCTGATCGGGGAGTATGTCGGGAAGATCTATGAAGAAGTAAAGGGGCGGCCCCGGTACATCCTGGAAGAACGGTTGCAACATTTCAGCCAAGAATATAAGCGGCCGAAACAGCAGGTGGGCAAATGAAGATCCAAAGTCCTTTCATCAAGTTTTTGGGCGTGGGCGTCATCAATACGTGCATCGGGCTTTCCGTGACCTTTCTTTGCCTGACCTTGTTCGGCCTTCCCTACTGGCCTTCCACGTTTATCGGAAATGGCGCCGGCGCATTGGCCAGCTTTTTTTTGAACCGGAGGTTTACTTTCCGAAGCGATGTCCGGGTCGGTTCCGGCCTGTTCCGCTTTATTCTCGTCATTTTCCTTTGCTATCTGCTTTCCTACAAGGCGGGCTTGGCGCTGGCCGAGGGGGCGCTGCGGCATCTGGAGCCGGTGGAAAGGTATACGGAAGAATGGGCCGTCCTTTTCGGAAACGGCCTGTATACGGTCACCAATTATTTCGGACAAAAATGGTTTGTCTTCCGCAAAACGAAAACAAACAGGGAATGGGGGGGAGAATATGGCAAGAAAATTTTGCAATAAACCGTTTTTCATCGGGATCGCCTGCCTCATCATCGGATTATGGACATCCCCCTATTTTATCCTCGGCGAAGATGCCCATATGCGGATCCATGACAACTTGGACTCGAACATCGCCTGGTATAAGGTGCTGAAAGAAAGCGGGCAGCTGTTCGCCCCCGGGGATGCGCCGATCGGACAGATCATCAACGGGGAATTGAAGCGGAATGCCTTTTATACGGAGTTTTACGCCATGATCGCTCTGTTCATGGTCTTCCCCCCGGTCATCGCCTACGGGCTCAGCCAACTGATCACCCGCCTTCTCGCGTTTATCGGCATGTATTTGCTGCTGAAGGATTTCATCGTCAAAGACGAAAGAGCCTGGTTCATTCAAATCGGGACGGCCTTGACCTTTTCCTTGATTCCCTATTGGCCTTCGGGGATGCTGAGCATTTTGGGCATGCCCCTTGCCCTGTGGGCGTTTTTGCACATCCGGGCGGGGAAGGCCAAATGGTTCCATTATTTGATATTGACGGGTCTGCCCTTTTTGTCCAGCTTCGTCCTCGGTTTTTTCTATTTTTTGACGGCGATGGGCGTTGTTTGGCTGATCGACGCCATCCGGACAAGGAAATGGAACGTCCGGTTCCTGCTTGCGATTGTTTACATGACCGGCATTTATCTGCTGATGGATCACCGTTTGGTCACTTCCATGCTCCTTCCCCATGAACCGACAAACCGGGACGTTTTTTACGAATCGAAAAACAGCCTTGCGGCCACTTTCAAATTGATCTTGAAAAACTATATTTTCGCCCATAACCAGGACCGCTCGGTCCACGACAAATTGATCCTGCCCTTCTCCCTGCTGTGCCTCGTTTACGTGATCTGGAAAAAAAGATGGAAGGAAGAGAAGCTGTTTCTTTTTCTCCATTTCTTTCATCTCGCTTTGTCCGCCTGGTACGCCTTCTGGTTCTACGAAGGGTGGCAGCCGCTGAAAGAACGGGTCGGCATCCTGAATTCCTTCAATTTTTCCCGTTTCCATTATTTCAGCCCGGTTGTCGTCTATGCCCTCTTCGCCTTGTCGTTAAAGATCCTGGCGGATGCGGTGAGATCATGGCCTTTTTTGGGCGGGGAGAGGACGGAACGGCTGGGGAAGGCGGCCGCCGCCGGCCTGATTTTGGCCCAGTTTCTCATCCTTGTTCCGTACAACGAGCAAATCTATTACCGCCACTCCCCGAGCTTCAAACAGTTTTACGCGGAAAAGCAGTTTCAGGAAATCAAAGCCTATATCGGAAAACCGGCGGAGGACTACCGGGCGGCCAGCATCGGCATCCATCCGGCGATCGCCCAATACAACGGCTTTTATACCCTCGATACCTATAACAATATCTATCCTTTAAGCTATAAATTGGAATTCCGCAAAATCATCGAACGGGAACTGGCGAAAGACAAAACGATCCGGGATTATTTCGACCATTGGGGCGGCCGCTGCTATATTTTCACCGCCGAGCTGGGCAAACATTATATGTTTTCGAAACGATCGGAACGGGTGATCAAAGACTTGGATTTGAACACGGAACAGTTCAAAAAAATGGGCGGGGAGTATATCCTTTCGGCGGTCCCGATCCTTAACGCGGAGGAAAACGGCCTCGCCCTGGAAAAGGTATTCGAGGACGATGATTCCTGGTGGAGGATCTATTTGTACAGGGTGAACGGATGATTTGCAAACCGGGGCATTTTAAACGGGAAGGACGCTGCGGATCGCCTGCCGGTCCGCCGCCTTCCCGCAGAAAATGGGTGAAGCCCCCGCCTGACGGCAGATTATGCTAGCTGAACCAAGTTTCGCTCAATATACGGATTCCTTGGATCATTTCATTTTCGCTTAATCCGCCGAATCCCATAAGGATTTGCGGGTAAGGCGAAGGCGGGTTGTCCATCCAATAGTTGGATGTCGGGTAAACGCGGATGCCAGCATTTTTTGCCGTTTGAATCAGATGTTCCTCCGTATCGTCGCTTTTCACCTCCAGGATGACATGGAGTCCGGAATCTTCTCCGATGATCCTCACGTTGTCTCCCATATACGTTTGAATCGTCCGGATCAGCATCATATGTTTTTTCTGGTAAACATGCCTCATTTTCCGGAGATGCTTTTCCCAATAGCCTTCACGCATAAATAGGTAAAGGGTCTTTTGATGAATTTTTGAAACAGGCTGCTCATATATGGAAAAATTCATTTTATACTTCGGCATCAACGGTTTCGGCAAGATCATGTAGGCGATGCGAACGGAAGGCAATAGCGATTTGGAAAACGTGCCCAAATAGATGACCCGGCCGTGGGGATCCAATCCTTGCAAAGCCGGGATCGGTTTCCCTTTATACCGAAATTCGCTGTCGTAATCGTCTTCAATGATATATCCGTTTGCCCGCTCCGCCCACCGGATCAGCTTGATGCGGCTGGCGACGGGCATAATGAATCCAAGGGGAAATTGGTGCGAAGGGGTAACATACACGAAACGGGCTTCACTTTTTTCCAGTTTTTCCAGATGAATGCCTTGCCGATTCACCTCAATGGGGATGACCGGAAAGCCGTGATGGAGAAAGATTTCCCTCGCCCCATCATAACCCGGATTTTCAAAAGCGATCGGATGGCGTTTTGCCCCGATGATTAAACAGAGGAGGCTGAGCAGCTGCTGGATTCCTCCGCCGATGATGATCTGATCGGGAGAACATACCACTCCCCGCGATTGGTACAAGTATTTCGCAAGTTCGAGGCGAAATTCGGGCTCTCCCTGCGGCTCTCCATAGGAAAAAATTTCCTTTTCCCGCATCACTTGATTGCTTAACTTTTTCCATACCGCAATGGGAAAACTTTCCCGATCAATATTCCCGTGCCGAAAATCAATCCGGATATCGGTTTTGGCTGGCATATGCCGGTTCCTCTGGTCGAATAAAGAAAGCTTTTTGTGCGAATGGATGGCGGCGGACGGCCGATCTTCCATTTCGGTGGCATAATACCCGCTTTTCGGTTTGCTGATCATGTACCCTTCCGCCATTAATTGTTGATAGGCGGCTTCCACCGTGTTTTTGCTGACTCCCAGATGCCGGGCCAGTTTCCGGATGGACGGCAACCGGGTGTTGGGGGGGATCCGTCCCGCTTCCATTTCTCCCCGGATGTAATTATAAAGTTGGAGATATAGGGGTTTATCCGCGTTTTCGTCAAAGGTTGGCGTGATTTCAAACATGTGGTGACCACCCGCATTCCAATCTGTCCCTATATGATTTTCAAAAACTGTACCTTTTGTTGGGGTTAATTTGAGATTATATTAATTTTATCAAATGCCAATGGCTGGAGTAATCCCGTCATTTGCAATAGCGGTTCCAGGGATTCAAAGCGGCCGGTTGATCCGGCAAGGTTGGAGGGGTCGGATGTTTGCGCTTTTCTTCACCCACGTATTGTTAGGTTTATCCATCGCCCTTCCCGTTGGGGCGGTGACCATCGAAATGACGAAACAAGGCTTGAAAAACGGGTTTTTCCATGGATGGTTTGTCGGACTGGGCGGGATGACGGTGGATTTGATCTTGATTACCCTTCTTTATTTTGGCTTCGCGTCCGTTCTGGACGTGCCCGCCGTCCAAACCTTTATGTGGCTGTTCGGCTCCCTCATTTTATTGTATTTCGGGATCGACAGCATCAAAAATGCGGACAAGGATATCCGTTTGGGAAATGAAAAAATAAAAAAATCATTGAAATCATCCTATTGGAATGGATTTTTGGTCGCCATTTCGCCGGGAAGCGTCGTGTTTTGGCTCGGCGTATTCGGAACGGTTTTAACCCATTCTTTTCATGCTTCGGAAAAAACCGGTTTTTTTGCCGTGGCCTCGGGAATTTTAACGGGGATTTTGCTCCATGATCTTATTTTCATGTCCATCGTGGCAGGGGCACGAAAAATCGTAAATCGGACGTTCATCAAATGGGTTTCCACCATCGCGGGATGCCTGTTGTTGGGATTTTCCATCTTCTTTGCTTATGAGTTTTTCAAGGGGATCAATGATTTATAGGGTTTTGTTCTTTTCGAGGGCAGGCAAGAGATCTTGAATCGATTTGGATGAGAAAGGTCCGGGCGGAAGGCGCGGGAATGGCCCTTTGGCGCTTCATCCCCTGTAAAAATCCGGCGGGCTTCCCCGGTATCGGAGGCGGCCCGCCGGTTTTTTCCGTTCATCTTTTGATTGATTCCAAGAATTCTTCGGTGATGATGCCTTCGGCCACGAAATGGCCGGCGAACAATTCCCCGATTTGTCCCAGTTGCATGTCCTCATGGTTGATAAAATGGGGCAGCGCCTTTTTGATGAGCGGCACGTGTTCTTCCGGCCGTTCGGCGATCGTATTCCATGCCCGGACGACGAGCGCCAAATCCCCGCTGAAAAGGGCGGCTTCCAATTCTTCCGGCGGGAGCGGGTGGGAAAGCGGGTCTTCCGCCTCCACAAATTCCCCGCTCAGCAAAAGCCGGGTCCATTCTTCGAAAGAATCCGCCAATGGCCGCGGTTCGCCGTCTTTCGCCACATAAACGATCCGACCGGTTTCCCGGAGGAAGGCGACCGAACCGATGGCGCAAGCCGCAAAAGGGATGACGCCGCCTTGTTCCGCCAACTCTTCCAGCGGCAAGATCCGGGTGATTTCCACCGCCCGGTCCGGAAGGAGGAAAAAGGGATGGTCGATCCGTCCGCCGTTTTGCCTCATCATCAGTTCCCGGAAAGCCTGGGGAAAGCGGAACCCGAGGCGCCGTTCCGCCTTTTTCCATTCGCCGGCCGATGCCCCGGCCGGACCGTCTTCATCCGCCCATCCGGGATGTTCTTCGTTTCGGTAAAAATGGCGGATCCGGAAATCGGTTGCGGTGATTTCCCATTCCGTCATCGGGGAATCGAACAGGACCCCAAGCCGGAACCCGTCCCTTTCCACGTCCGCCTCCTCGTACAGCCAATACATGCCGGGAGCCAATGGGAATTCGGATCTTTCTTCCTTGATCCCCGATATTTCGATCACGGCGGCCTCGCCGCAACTGAAACTGCCGGATCCGTCCAGGGTGAGCCGCAGAACGTCCTCCCCGCGGCGGATGAAACGGATTTGGGCATCATGGAGCCCGGCGTCCGCGATTTCCGCCAAACCTTCCGGCAACTGCCCGCGGATTTTTTCCTTGTATTCCCCGGCCGCGTCGATCACCTTTTCCGCTTCTTCCTGTTTTTCTTTCAGCCAGGCCAAAACCTCGTCCCGGACCCGTTTCGGGAGTTCGGGCTGATTGATCGTCCCGTCCAGCACATAGGGGTGGAAGGTTTCGGGGAGGATCTGCAGCAGCCGGTCTTTAATGGATTCCAGCTCTCCCCGCAAATAGGCGCGGAAATCCTCGCTTTCTTCTTCGAAACCGCGGATGAAATCCGCCCATTCTTCATCGGATTCGGGGAAGGTCAAAAGATGGGCATCCTGCATAGTTTCATACCATTTTTTCGAAAAAAATTTCATCGGAAGGATCTCCTTTTCGTTCGGATGGTGAATTACTTTGATTATGATAGAAGGAGAGGATTTTGGTCAACCCTTTTTCTGCCGGGGCGGTTCCGATGGGCTGTCAAAAAAAGTATGCGTAAAATATTTGTGGGCAAAACTTATCCCCTTCAATAGGTGAGTGATCGAAGACGCTTGCCTATGAAGGGGGAACCAGGCGTAAACGCGGCAGGAAAGAAAGCAACAATTAATGAAAAAGAGGGCTGCTCCTTGGCAGACTGATCGTCAGGAAAAACTCGCATATGTCAAGCGTCAGTGAAAATGTCATA
>SPLK01000105.1_pt1 | contig 44596 bp, 38 predicted proteins | sample 2456111 | NCBI WGS metagenome assembly SPLK01 (sample SAMN11156906, study PRJNA527647) | hot springs metagenome | biome: Geothermal region; feature: Hot spring; material: tree branch in hot spring; isolation source: hot spring sediment rich in lignocellulosic material ... | reverse complement strand
AATTTAATTTTGCATAGTTGACTCCTTAAATTTAGTTCTGCATTTTCCTCACTTATATATAGAATCTGTTAGTTTTTTCCCCGCCTGATAAAATTTGTTGGCTATGATAGCAAAATTAGAATTATTATCGATCTCTATATTGATAAAATATTTTGATTTTAAAATTCTATCCTTGGCTATATTATGTGTTCTTGAGAAAGTCGATAAAAGAAGGTAATCTGAGGCTCTCTGAGGTTTGAAACTTTTTATCCAGTCAATGTATATTATAACATCTCCAAGCGGAATTCCAAATATCCAACTTAGTGAAGTATAACCTTTCACAGGTGAAAAATCAATAGGGTAATTAATTGCTTTTGCAATTATGTCTATGGAGTTCCCTACCAAAATTTCCTCTTGAGATGATTCAAGATTAAATGAACAAAATTTTATTTTCTCAGAACCAGTTATTTCAAAATTTGGAACCCATTTTTCAAAAAATTGCGTCAAATTTTTCCTACTTTCCTCTTCATCCAACTTTTTCTGCATTTTCACGAGAGTAAATACATTCTTTGAGATTTCCTTCAATGAATTTTTCGAGGCATTAGGAAAAATTTTTGGTAATTCATTCCACATTTTTGAAAGAGTATTGTAAGCACTATTTTTGTTATAATACCACAACAAAGCTGGTATACATGAAAAACCAGAACAGTAAATCTCAAAATCACCACTTAATCTTTTATTTTCCCCAATTTCATCTATTGATTTAAAAAATCCAATTGCACCAATGTAATGTACAATGTCACCGCCCAATGAAATTTTCAAATTCATCTCTCCTATTGTAAATTATTTTTAGAGCGTTATTATAAACTTCCCTGTATTTTTCCAGTTCAGTCCACTGAACTGAGATTGGATAAGAAATCACAAAATCCGCTGTCTCTATTTCTCTTTGAAGAATTATATCTCCTTTAATTGAATCAATATAAAGCATTAGCTCCATATGTGTGTTATAAGAATTTTTTGGTTCCTCAAAAATACTTGCAACGACTCTTTCAACCCCTTTATTTCTTAGTTCAATCACTGGAACTGGTGATAGAACACCACCATCTAACATTTTGGTACCCGCAATATAAGTTGGTTCAAAGACACCTGGCACTGTGCAACTGGCAAGGACTGCATCGACTAAAAATCCTTCGTTAATAACTATAGATTCAAGATTTTCCATATCAAAAGCAACAACATCAACAGGAATTTTTAAATCAGAAAACTTAGCTCGACCGTAGAGAGATTTAAAGAAATCGTAATAATCATCGAGATCTACAAGAGATTCCACCAAGATTAATTCAAAATTGAAAAATTTGAAATTGGAAAATTTTTTCCTTTTTAAAAAGTTTGTTATATTTTCCGCCAACACTCCATAAACTTTTTCAGAATCTTGATAGAGTGCATAAAGAGTCCCGACAATTGAACCAAAAGATGAACCTGAAATTATGTCTGGCTTCTTCCCACACAATTCAAATAATTTAAGTGTGGCTATATGTGAAAAACCTTTTACCCCACCAGCTTCCAAAGCTAAACCTATCATAAATATCTCCTTTATTGATTAGTTATTATAATGAAGAAAAGTACAGTTGAAAGAAGAAGACTTCCTATAGCAATCCATCTTGTTATATTCAGTTCATTTTTAAGTTGGTCGTAGTTTGATTGCATTTTCGAAATCTCGTTATTTGTTTTTTGCTGATAATCATTTAAAGTCTCTAATTTAGAACCTATTTCATTTATTTTTTCTTGCTCTACTTTGGACTTTGAAATTTCGTTCATAATTTTCATTTGCTCTACATTTAACGTATTAACATAGTCTTCAATTTTATTAAATCTCTGTTCTATCTGGTCAAATCTGTTTGTTAAAAGTTGGATATTATTAAAAGCATTCTCCACAGTAATAGCATCCACCGCATCCAATTTTTTTAGAAATTCATCACCTTTATTTATTATTTCTTCGACTTTTTTCAATCTTTGATCTAACGATGAATTAATAGAAAGCATTAGTTTTTCAAGAGAGTCTATTCTGTTATTGGTATTTTTCGTATTAACATTAATGTTTTCTATACTATTTTTAATAGTTTGAATCTCATTCGAGTAATTAACTAAAATATTGTCTACAATTTCAAGTTTATTATTTATTTTTGATACATTATTAGTTAAACTGGATATATTACTAGTTAGACTATCTATTTTTTCGGTATTTTTTTGGATTAATTTATTCAAATTCTCAATACTAGACTCATTTACTGATATTTGCTGCTTTATAGTTGAGAGTTGTTTTTCATTATTTGATAGCTGAGTTTTTAAATCATTCACACTTTTCTGCAAGCTTGTTAACGTTTCTTGGTAAGATGATGGTATTGAAGGAGTTGAAACTGGAGCGGAAATCTTTTTTTCTAAAGAATCTATCTTTTTTGCCATTTCATTTATATTTACCTGAAGGTTCTTAACCGTATCTTGAAGATTATTTTGACTACTTTGAATCGATTGAATTTGTTTCTCAACACCGGAAATCCTGCTGTCCAAACCTGAGATTTTACTATCCAATTTTTTTAAATCACTTGATGTTACGACATCACCTAAACTTGTTTGTAATCTTGATAAGTTATTAAGGTTGTAATAATCAATAAGGTTGTAAAGATACCTTGCAAGATCCAACTTAGTAATAAGAAGCGAGGGCTTAAAGTTTCCATTTGAATCAACGTCTAATATTTTCATGTCAACTAATGCATTTACTGCTTTGTAATCGGAAGCAGATGGCGAAAGGTCTTTTATTGTAGCAGCAAAAACCGAAGTAATTGAAAAGAAAAACACAAAAATAACTTTTATTAACAACAAACACGATCGCTTTTTCACCTTACCACCGCCCTTTATAAATTCATAATATCACTTATTCACCAAATTTTATCTCATTCAAGCGAGAAGACCTAACTTCATAATTGACTTCTGATAATGTAATTCCCCCATTTTTAAAAACAACGTTATGAATCCCTTCCTCTGCATTAAAAAGATAAATTGGAGTTTTTCCTATGTACTTTCCATCCCAATAAACATCTATTCTTTCTTTGGAATAAATATTGACAAGGCAATTTGTTTTATTATCAAAGATGGTAAAATTCTTTATCTCATATTCACCTATTTTTTCATTATTAAAAAAGGATAAGACCCTTTGACCGCTTTGCACATGTACTATAGCTGGGCCATTATAAATTGTATTAGCAACAAAAATAGAATGGTTACGCCCAATAAGAATAGGAATAGTTTTTGGAATATCTTCAAAGGTCCCATCACTAAACCCTAGCCACACAATATTCCCTTTTTCGTCTTTTATTGTAGTAAATATCGGACTTTTTGGAACACTTTCACGAGCAAATCCATCAAATTCGACAGTGTAACCTTTCTTTCTAAATTTAACAGTGACCTCCTCCAATGGTTTTAATGCAAAATAAAGCGTTTTATTTCTATCTAAATCAATTGTTGTTTTATATTCTTCATATCCCTGAGAAAAAATTTTTATGTTATAGACACCTTCTGGAAAACTAATATTAAATGGTGCTTTATAAACTTGATCCTTTATTTGAACGTAAGCATCGTTGGGTTTTCCAGATACAGAAAGTAGGAATTTCTCATGAGTATCAATTTTAATTGTATATTCATCTTGACTCGGGATTTCAATTTCTACATTATTTCTTACAAAGTTATTTGGAAGAATTAATTTGTGTTTCCCAGGTATAACTTCTAATGTTAATGGGAGAGATATTGGCAAATTATCAAAAAATGCATTTTCTATCTTTTTATCAGATTCAATACGCAATGTTGTGGTTTTTTTTAGAGAAATATCTATAAATTTTTCCTCGTACGGAAGAATGTTTATCTCAATTGTTTTTGTGGTATAACCCGGCGCGCTAACATCTATAACATGTTTTCCTGGAGAAATAACAATTTTGTTGTCTAAAGTTTTTTGTAAAAATCCATCAATTGATATTACTGCATCTTTTGGATTAACATTAAGTTGAAGATAAGACGGCAAAGTTAGAGTTGCCGTTATTGTCCCATCTTCAGTTAAATATTTTTCAAAAGATATATAACCAGGCTTGATGACTTTCAAATAGCCTGGAAATGTGGCGTCAAATGTAATACTTGCGTTTTTTATGGTACCTATTAATTTATCGTTATAGTAAACTATACTTCCGTTTTCACCAATAACAGTCAAAGCAAGAAGTAGCAAAGGGTATAAAAATGTTCCAGAAATTAAAAAGAACAAAAAAACCTTTTTGATTACCTTCATTAAATCACCTTTTTACTTTACTATTTGTAATTATTTGTTAATTGTTCATATTTTTTACTAACTTATCTAACAATGAATATAATTTTTCAACATCGTTTTCGGGTAATTGCATAGTAACGCTTCTTACATAATATATTCTGTAATTTATGACCGCTTTTATAACCTCTTCTCCAAGTGGTGTTATTTCAACAAAAGAGACTCTCTTATCTTCCTTTTTCTGCCTTCTTTTCAAAAATCCATCCCTCTCAAGTCTCATTACTAAACCTGTTGTTGTACTTTTTGCAATACCTAACATTTGACTTAATTTTGTCATTGTTTGTGGGCCATTGAAATAAATTTTTTGTAGCAAATCAAATTGAGCTGGTGTTATAGAGTAATTTTTCAAAGCTTCTCGACCATGAACTCTTATTTTAAAACATATTTCTCTAAGTAACTTTTCAAGTTGAACAATCATTTCGTCGTTCATTTTTTCACCTCATCACTTCTAAACAAGAAAAATTGAAGAAATTAAAGTTGTTCCATTAACACTTTAAATGCCAAATAAGTTTCGTATAAGTCGGCTTTCGAAACAAGTTCAAATGGAGCATGCATGCTCATTAATCCAGGTCCCATGTCTATTGTATCAAAACCCTCCTGAGCTAAAAACTTTGCAACAGTGCCTCCACCACCAACATCAACTTTTCCGAGTAAACTACTCTGCCAAGAAATGCCATTTTTGTTGAGAACGCCCCGTACTTTCGCAACCAACTCTGCATGTGCTTCGCTAGCCCCACCTTTACCTCCACGACCTGTGTATTTAACAATCGCAACTCCGTAGCCCGGCTTTGCAACATTCAATTTATCGTGAACATCTGGATATGAAGGGTCATAAAGCGTTGTAACATCCGCTGAAATAACATAAGATTTATTGATGATTTCATCAAATGCACTCTCTGCATCTGAAAAACCTTTTATTTTTAATAACTTTCTTACAAACGATTTGTAAAATCTTGCTTGAGCTCCAGCATCACCCTCACTACCTATCTCTTCTCTGTCAAATAATATAACTCCAGCTGCTTTTTGGTCTTTAGAAACTTCTGAATTTACAAACGCCATGATTGCCTGATAGGCGCATATCCTATCGTCGTGACCGTAAGCCCCTATCATACCTGCATCAATTCCGACATCTCTTGGTTTCAACGCAGGAACGAGTTCTAAATCTGCACTTATAAAATCTTCTTCATCTATGTTGTATTTCTCCTTTAACAACTTTAAAACATTTTTCTTAACCGCTTCATTTTCTTCACCTATAAGAGGAATAGAACCTAAAATGACGTTCATTTTATCAGCTTTAAAGTGTTCACTTACCTTTTTGTCTTCTTTATCAAGGTGTGGCAATAAATCTGGAAGAACAAAAACCGGATCTTTCTCATCGCAGCCGATACAAACATTTATCTTTTCACCATTTTCTTTAACAACAACTCCAACCAATGCTAACGGTAAACTAAGCCATTGGTATTTCTTAACTCCACCGTAATAATGAGTCTTGCCAAGTGCTATTCCACTATCTTCGTATAAAGGATAAGGTCTTAAATCTATCCTTGGAGCATCAACATGTGCTGCTACAAAATTTATACCTTTTGTAATATCTCCTTTAATGGCAACCAATGACTTTCCACGGTTTACGAAAAAGACTCCATCTTCGTTACCCGTATAATTATCTATGCTTACAAACCCGGCCTTTATTAATAATTTTTCAAAATATTCAATTGCAAGTCTTTCGGTTTTCGCATAGTCTATAAACGTTTTATAACTTTCGGAAAAAACCTCAATTTCTTCACGTGTTCTCTTTTTCCATACCAATCCTTTGTCAATACCCATGATTTACACCTCCGTATTTAAAATTTATATTATTTCCATATTTCAATTTCTGTCTCAAGTTCAACATTGTATTTTTCTCTAACTTTGTCTTTTACGTATTCTATTAATTTCAAAACATCTTCTGCCTTCGCACCACCTTTGTTAATTATGAATCCAGCATGTTTTTCAGAAATCTGTGCTCCACCAATTGAAAAGCCTTTTAGGCCAAGAGACTCAATAGCTGTCCCAACATAAAAATCCGGTCTCGGTCTTTTAAAAACACTACCAGCACTTGGAAATTCTAAAGGTTGCTTTTCATAACGTTTTTTCATCGTTTCAAGCATTAAATTATATATTTCATTCTTATTCCCCTTTTTCAACTTAAATGTAGCTTGGAGAATTATTAGATTTTTTTCAGATTTAAATATACTAGTTCTGTATCCAAACCCTATTTCATTTTTACCCAGTTTTATAATATCTTTACCATCAAAAGCAACAACTTCAACAATGTTTTCAGCAGTTTCCCAACCATAACAGCCAGCGTTCATATAAACAGCTCCACCAACACTACCAGGTAAACCAAAAGCATTTTCAAAACCAGAAAGCTCGTTTTCAAGTGCAACAAGACACAATTTCTTAAATGACAGGCCAGCTCCTACTTGTATTTTTTCGTTGTCAACAAAAACATCATCTATTCGCTCCGTGGAAACAACAACGTATGGCAAAGGTTCATCAACAGGAAGGATGTTTGTTCCACGACCTATAACGCGAAATTCTATACCCTCCTTATTTAGTAGATTTATTGTTTCTATAAAACCATTAGTTGAATTTGGAATTGCAAATAGTGGGACTTTACCTCCTAACTTAAAATTAACATGATCTGCGAGTTCTTCATTCAAAAATAAATCACAACCATAATCCCAAAGAGTCTCAAGAATTTTTCTTGTGATATTAGTTGAAATATTAAGCATGTAATCCACCTGTCATTCCCTCCGAGTATACAACAATCTTATCTTTTCCTGTATTCTTAGCATGGTATAAGGCAGTATCAGCAAGTCTTATAAGATCTTCTGGTGATTTTATTATAATATTTTCAGTGTTGTGTGGATAATTTACAACTCCAAAACTAAGAGTTAACTTAAATGGAAATTCTTGAATATCCTTTACCAACCTTCTCAATCTTTCTAATATTAAAACAATTTTATCAGAATCTGTTGATGGAAATGCCATTATGAATTCTTCTCCTCCGAATCTTCCAACTATATCTGTTGCTCTAACGTTATCCCTCAAAATTTTTGCTATAGTTTTAAGCACTTCGTCACCTGTAAGGTGTCCATATGTATCATTAATCCTTTTAAAATTATCTATGTCGCACATGACTATAGCAAGACTATCTTTTTGATTAACTGCGTTCTCAAAATACTGGGATAGAAGGTCTGCAAAATAATACCTTGTGAATAGCTTTGTAAGTGGATCAACGTAACTTCTCATACGGGTTAAAAAACTTTTGAAAACAGCAACAAAACCGTATTCTATGATTTCCATTTTGGAGATAAGTTTTTGTTTTAAATCTTCACTGAAAGAAACATCTTGATTAGAAGCATAAATTTCGTAACGTGATTTAGGATCAAAATTATCCGAAAGATAAATTTCTAATGGTGAAACACTTATATAATCCATATCATATTTTTTGAAATCCCCGATACCACTTTCGAATGTTTTATCTAAAACCCTATCGTATATTTTGAAATAAACATTTTTAACTGGAAAAACAGATAAAACTTTTGAAATGAAGTAATCCATTAAAACTTGCGGATCAGTCTTTGGGTCAACAACTTTTAGACTCGTTAATACATCAAGTGAAAGGGCTCTTGTATCTTCAATCTCTTTTAATGATTCTGTAGAAGCAAATATATCATACATTTTAGACAAAGAATTCGCCGCTTTAATTAATCCTATATCTTTGTAAATTGTTATAGCTTTCGAGTAGTAGACATTCGCCTTATAAATTTTTCCGGTTTCTTTATAATAATGACCATATCCTTCATAAACCATCGCAAGCGAAAGTAAACTCCCATCTAATGTGAATTTATTTTCTAAGTACTCAAGTTCTTTTCTGAAAAGTTCAGGGCATAGTTTAGCTAGTTTATCGCCGAAAACAGCGCATATTTCTTCCCTAAAAACCTTTCCTCCTCTATTTATGTACTTTTCCCACATAATTCCAAACTCATTACTTTCAAATTTTTTTATAATCTCTAAAACATTTAGGTTTTCTTCATCTAATTTAGAAATCTCTATTTCTGAAATTAATTTCTTCACTGATTCAAAATTTCTAACTAAAAAATTAAAAAAAATTTTCTCTGCATCATAAGTTTCATTCGTTAATTTTTCAATTTCTGAAATGTGCTCAAGAGCCTCTTCTATTTCAAAATTATAAGCATGATAATAAGCTTCTAATGAATTAGCATAAACAATTTCATGTGTCAATCCAAGTAATTCTATTCTTGGTTTTATACTTGAAATTCCATTTATAAAATCATTAATTTTTCCAGCGTACAATTGATGATACAAAATATTTAATTGAGCTAAATATCCCTTCGCAGGAAGTCCAATATCGTTTGCAACCTCAACAGATCTTTTCAAATAAGCCATTGAAATGTGCATATTTGAACTTTCAATGGCCATATTATTGTATATACTTGGCAACTTGTGAGCAAAATTATAATTCAAAGCTATGGCTTCAGCCTTCTTAAGGAATTGCAAAGCTTTTTGAGGGTTATCGGATAATACACGTGCGGCAAAAAAATAAGCATCAGTAAGTATGTCAGCATGAATTGGATTATCTTCTTTTAATTCAGATATTATAGCTGTAACTTTCTGGAAGTAGTCGCCCCTTTTCTTTGTAATTTCATACTCTGCACGTAAAAAGAGCAATTTCTTTCTTAACTCACCAATTTTACCGTATGCATTTGGAAATTTTTTTAAAATTTCATACGTTCTTTTTTCATTGTATGAAAAGAAAAACATCTTTGCCAAATGGTATGAATAAAGTTTTCTTTCTGGAATACTTAAACTTTCAAGCTCTTTCATCTCTTCTGTTCTTGTAAGAAGTTCTACTTCGAATTTTATGAGCGCGTAAGAAATTCTATTTCCAATAATTTCCTTTACCTTACGAATAACAGACTTAACAAGAGAAGGAGAAGCATAATAGTTAAGAAGTTCTCCGATATACTTCAGATAAACGGTAGCAGCACTTATCTTATTCCCAACCATTTCAAGATGCCAAGCTTTTTTGAATATATCATTAGATTTTTCAGCAAAAAATTTATGGAATTCGATTCTTTTTTGTAAAGATATACTGTTATAAAGTAATTCCCAATATTGCCTTAACGTAAAACGGTATTTATCATACTCTTTGTAAATAATCCCTTCAGACACAAGCTTAGAAATATCTATTTCTTTACCTATTTTATCACTAAGCATTTTTATCTCATCTTTTGTGAACTTTTGCCCAAGAATAGCAATATATCTTTCTTCATTGCTAAGACTTTCTATTTTTTTCTCAAAAACATCTTTCATCTCTATCTCTGCTAATTTATCTAAATCGTACATCAATTCATTGCCTTTAAAGTAAAGAACATCATTTTCATAAAGGTATCTCAAATACTCTACTACTACGCCAGGCAAACCATTCGATACTATTGTTAACCAATTGGAAAGAATGTTAATTTCATGCACTGTGTTAAAAGAAACTTCAAGCAAATTCTTTACCTGCTCGACTGTGAAAGGACTAATGTATATTCTTTTTTCAAATTCCTCAAAATCTTCGACACTGAATGCTATTATCTTTATCTTTTTACTCTTACTCAAATCTGAAATTTTCTTGAGAAAAGATTTCAGAGTTTCGTGAACTTCATGGTAATCATCGACAAATATAACAACCTTATTTAAATTCTCAAGGGCTTGTACAACTGCTATAGAAATAGTATCTATTTTACACGTTTTTTCAATACATTTCGACAATTCGTTAAGTAGTTCACTTGGTATGATATCTGACACGAGTTGTAATGTTTGAGCAATTATATCTGAGCCGCTCATCGCATGTAAGAAAGGAATACCTTTCTCTCTTAATGTATTCTCAATATTTTCAATAATAGTAGTTTTACCTATTCTTTGGCTACCTACAACTCCCAAAAAATTCCCATCAGCACTTTCATCTTCAATAAACTTTAATATTTCACTTTCCTCATCTCGAACTATCCTCTTTAACGCAAGTGTTCTTTTCTTTCTTGAAATAGTAAAGTATGGTATATCCTCTTTTATCTTTCTTAGTGATGGCTCTTCTTTGGTCATCTCAAAAGATAGTTCTTTAATTGTTTTATCTTCTGTTACAGTTTCTATTACCTTTCCAAAAACGTAAATTGTTGAGCTATCTATTACCAAAGAATTTTGAATAACCTCAGGAGCGATAAAATACTGAATTTCTTTCTCCTGAACATTTAAGTCAATTAATTTTTTATAATCTTGTACAAAAGGTAAAAACAGCAATATATCAGTTCCCACTTTGACTATATCCATAAAACCGAGAACAGGGACGTACAATTTTGGAATATGGAGAATGTTTCTAACAACGTTTAATAAAAACAAAGATACAAGCTTTTTCATCTCTTCGTCGAATTTGCTATAGTATTTGATATTATCAATATCGTAAATTAATATAGTTGATTTCTCAAAAACAAAACTTTCAGGGACGATTATTCCCTGAATGTTTTTAGCTAACTCTGATTTTAAAACTGCTTCTTCGGGTCTAGTAATAAGTCCTTCTTTTACAAACTTGGCAAGCTTTCTTTTTCCATCTTGTTCAACTATATAATCTTTACTCCAATATGTTTCAACTAAAAATTCCAAAACTTCAAAATTCAGCATCTATATTCACCCCAAACAACTCTGTTTTTTCCCGCTTCTTTAGCTTTGTATAATCTCTGATCAGCTAAACCAAGCAATTCAGTAACATTTTCTTTTTCATTAACGTCTGCCATACCTATACTGATTGTTACTCTGAAACCAAATATTTTTAAAGATTCTTTCTCTATATTTTCTCTTATAGTATCACATAATTTTGCTGCTTCATATTTTGATTTATATACTATCCCAACAAACTCTTCTCCACCATAACGTGCTACTAATCCTTCATCGCGTACATGTTCTTTCAAAATTTTAGCTATATTTTTTAATACGCTATCCCCAACCATATGACCATAAGTATCGTTGATTTTTTTGAAATTATCGATATCGGCAATAAAAATTGAAAATTCTTTTGATTTTGTATCGAAAAGTTCGTTGATAAATTGGTTAAATTTCCACCTGTTATACAAACCAGTCAGACTGTCTATGTTTGCCCTTTCTCTTAAAATTACGCCTCTTAATTGCCCGCTAAATAACTCTTGTAATAACGTCAGCCTCTTCTCAAGTTCGTAAGAATCATTTGATTTGTAATTTTCACTATATATGTAAATCAAATAACTTGATTTATCGTCTATGTTTTCTTTGATTAAAACTTCCAATGGCGATAGTTGAAATACCTCTTCTTTTGGAATTTCTGTGATATACGGAATATTCGATATATTATAACTAATTCCAATTAGTTCATCATTAACATTCAAAAATAATTTTTCTGCGTTAAAAAGCCTTCGAATTTCCGCTGCAAAAAGATTAACAAATTGCTCTATAGTAATTTTCATGTCTATTCTCTTAAAGATATGCAATAATTCAAGGAACTTATCCGTGTTTTCACTTATACATTCATTTAAGATAGGATGATCAATTTTTATATCATTTGCAAGTGTACAAATTTCAGAATTTAATTGCGCTAAACGAACATGATTCCCGATTGTTTTTAGATACTTATGTTGCGCAAGTAATACGTAAAAAAGCGACAGTTTAACACCGGTGGTTGTATACTCATTTTCCCACTTACTAATTTCTTTTAAAAATCCGTCTAAATCAACTTTTGCAATTTTTTCAGCGAAGATATACAGTATCTCCTCCCTTAAAAGTTCGTAAGATGAGTTCTTATATTCAATCCATATTTCTTTTAATTCATCATCATTCTCAGCTAAAACCATCTTCACTAAATACTCGAAGGCTCTTGTTTTTATAGCTGGATCATCTTTATTCTCAACTATAATTCTTCTTGCATTATCGTAATTACCGCAGATAAGCTCATTTAGAATGATTGCTCTAAGCGAGGATTTTTGCAATCCAAAATTAGATTCTATCTCTAAAGATTTGTTGAGAATCTCTTTTGCTTCCTTGTATTTTTGTTCGTACATAGGTAAAAATGATATTATTCTATAATAAAAAGCTAAATCTGATGGATTATTTATAATTAACTTATATTTCCCAAACTCATCTATTTTATCTCGCATTTCTTCAATGTATCCAAAATAAAGTAATGCTCTTAAAAGGTTTACCATCGGAATAAATTTTCTCTTTACATAACCTATCTCATCTGAAATTTGAATTGCCCTTCTAAAATTATCAATAGAAAGAGCAGTTGCATCGTTCAATATACCAAAAGCATTGTATGCTTGTATCAAAAGATATTTTTTGTTATAGTGAGTCGTGATTTTTGTCGCTTGTTCCAAATAACTCTTTGCTTCCTTTCTATTTTTATAAGACAGCGAATTAGCTATCAGCAATAAATATTCTGCTTTCAAAATAGCCCACTTTTCGTTTTTTTCCTTAATATTATTAACAATATTTTTTACTTCTTCGGTATTCTCCAACTTATCGTAGACTCTGTAATATGAGTAATTGTAAATTAAGTAAGCTGAAAGCAATTTAAAATCTTCAAAATCATATTCAGATTTTACTTGTGGTTTTTCAAAAAACTTTGTAAAATCTTCTATAACTTCCCTTTCTTTATTGTTGATGTATTTTTCCAATAGTTTGAGATGCAGAAATTTTTTGCTTTCTGGCAAGGGAACTTCAAAAGGTAAATCTTCAAAAGATTGATATTGAAACTTCAATTTGAGTGAATGAAAAGCATAAGAGTCAAGGTGATTACATTTCTTTAGAAGATAATAAATCCTAGAAAAGATATCTTTCATTCGCTCAGTTGAAAATACGTATGTATCCAAATTTTTCTTTATGAATCTCAAATAAATTACTGCAGCTGATATATCTTTACCAGCGGACGTGTAATGGAATCCGCTTTTTAAAATATCCCTGTATGGATTATCCAAATTCAAATACACCTTTGCAAGTTTAGAATGTATAGCAACCCTTTCTTCAAAATCTATTGACTCGTACAGTTGCTTCCAATATTCGTTAGAAAATCTATAATTAACATCATCTAATTCTATAATACCTTTTTTCAAACCATATTCGATTTCTTTTTCAAGCCTATTTTTCAAAGATTTTTCAAGATTTCTCACATCATTTCTTGAAAAGTTCTCACCAAGTAATGCAAGATACTTCAAATTCTTTGGACAAAGTTCGTCAAAAGCATGTGGCTTATCTTCGACTTTAAATTTAATTGATTTAGGGATTTCAAACGTGAAATTGGCAAACTTTGATTCTTTAGAAAAGACGTATACTTTACTAGACAAATTACTTTCGCTTAAGTAGCTAATAAAACTACGAACAAAATAATCAGAATTATCTAAATCCTCTATGAATACAAAAATGTTGTCAAATGAATTAAACGTTGAAATTATAACTGGAATTATAGAATTAAACTTTACATTATCATAAAGAGCTCTTAGAAACAGGTTATATTCAGAAGCGGGAACGTATCCTTTGTATTTAGCCATTAACTGCCTTGGAACATTCGTAAAGTCGTTCTTAACAAATATCATTGCCGAATTTTCTAAACTAGATACTTTTTTATTTATACTGAGCAATACAGCATTTAATTCTATCCAACGTGCTGATTTCAATCTTATTATATTGAATTTTTCCTTTGAATTCTTTATTTTTTCAAACATTTCTTTAGAGAACTCTTCTATCTCTTCATTGTCAAATAATCCAAATTCTTTTAACCATCCATCGTAAAACTTTCTGTCTTCAGGTATTTCTTTCACCAATTCTTGAGTAATAAAATTATATTTCTTTTTATGATCGAAATATTCTATAATCTTACCACAGACGTAAAGTGTGGATTGAAAGTTTGTGGTACCTTTTTCTAAAAATTCTGGAGCTACAAATAAACTCCTTCCTGATTTATCAAGTACCTTATATATAAAATCCCATGAGTAGACAGTAGGTGGTAAAAAGAATATTTGGCCTGCATATACAAAGATATCATCTAACGAATAATAACCTAAAGAAGGAAATACACCACTTTTAACACCGTAAATATAAAACATCAAAGAATAAATCAAATCTCTCAAGGATTGATCATCTATTTTGTCCTCGTAATTTAGCACGGGTTTCTCATCCGAGTAAGCGAATTTGACAATGTAATATTCATCATGTTTTTCTGCTGTTATTGGCAAAAACATACGGTTAAAAATTGAGAATGAATTAAGAGTTATAATGAATTTATCGAAGTTATCAATAAAATTTCTTGGAATAAACCTTAAAAGGTAAATTCCATCTTCGTTCGAAAGATATTCATAACCGTTGTAAACTTCCCTTATAAACTTGTATTTGGAATTTACAGTGCTAGTCGTTTTAATCCCCCCAAGGTGGGTAAATTCACTTGATAAGTAGTCTACTCTCTCTTTGACTAACGAACATATTTTTTGCTTCTCTAATTACTTCTTCAACAATAACATTAAGATTTCCTTTTAAAGTACAACCTGCGGCCCTTGGATGCCCACCACCACCAAGAAAAACAGCAAGACGACTGCAATCAAACCAATCACGTGAACGAAAACTCACGTGAACTTCACCTTTCTCATATTCTGATAGAAATATCGCCAATTCAATTCCCCTTATTGAGCGTAATTCTCCAACGAAACCTCCGCTATCATCTTCATTACAGTTATTTCTTTCATAATCTTCTTTTGAAAGGTAAGAATAAACTATTTGACCATCCAACTCCATCTTCATATTTTCAATCATTGTTGAAAGTAATTTAAATTGTTCAATTCTTTTATTTTCAAATAATCTTGAAACAAGGTACATTTTTCCGCCCAAAGAGACAAGTTTTGTAGCATCGGAGAAAACTATTTCATCGGCATTTGAATATCTAAAAAATCCTGTGTCAGTAGCTATACCCATTAGGTTAAGCGTTGCTAATCTTTCATCATACTCCACACCAAGTTCCGTGTTGATTCTTAAAACCATCTGCGCTGTTGAACCATATTTTGTGTCAACCCAATTGTACGTTCCAAAGAGTGTGTTTGTTCCGTGGTGGTCAACGACAAGAACTGTCCGATTATCAAAAAATTCCTGAAACCTCCCAACTCTATCTGGACTTGAAGCATCTAAAATTAAAACGATGTCTGGATTAAAATTTGCTTCCATTATTTTTTCGTAAGATAGTATTTCGTTTACTTCTTCAAATTCTTGAAAATACCATGGTATTCTCCAATCAATTCCAGCAAGCACTTCTTTTCCAATTTTTCTCAATCCCAAAGTAGCGCTTAAAACAGAACTTACATCATCACCATCGGGCATTATGTGACCCACAACAAGTATTTTTTTAGCTTTATTCAATTCCGCGACTATATTTAGAAAATCTCTATTCATTCTAATACCTCCAAAGCTTTTTTAACAATCTCCGTAAATTTCTCTTTTACCAAATTTGCAACCTCCACAACTTCTTCATGTGAAAGTGGCTGGTCCAATATTCCAGCTGCCATGTTTGTTGCGCAAGACAAAACGAGAGCCTTAATACCCACATGCGCACAAACTATTAACTCTGGTACAGTTGACATACCGACCAAATCTGCACCCATTTTCCTAACTGCCCTTATCTCAGCTGGTGTTTCATATGTAGGACCTGTCAAACTTATGTAAACCCCTTCTTTCATTTCTGGATAAATTTGTTTTAGTTTACCCATCCAATCTTTATCAAAAACTCCTAACATATCAGGGAACCTTGGACCTAAATCATTATCATTTGGTCCTCTCAACGGATTTCTGAAGGTAAAATTAATTACATCTTTTACGAGAACAATATCACCAGGCTTGTATGTTGTGTTAACCGCACCAGCAGCATTTGTTATCAATATTTTTTCGATACCTAGCATTTTTAGAGTGTGTATCACTATTTTTATATCCGAAGGATTCCAACCTTCGTATATATGAAATCTTCCACTAAGTACAACAACTTCTTTACCGAATAATTTTCCAAAAACAAGTTTTCCTTCATGACCTGGAGCAGTAGAATAAGGAAAGTTCGGAATATCTTTATAATTCAATTCTTGCTTAAATTCTACTTTCTCTGTTAGAAAACCTAACCCTGAACCAAGAATTAAAGCTATTTTCGGTTTAGTTTTGATTTTACTTTCTATAAATTCACAAGCTTCCTTTACTCTCTTATCCACAAAAATCCCTCCATGATAATGAATTACAAAAAATTAAAATAAAGCCATTCAAATTAGTTAACTCTTCTTGTTTTATTCGATAATTTTAAATCATTTACAAAAAATATTAGATAGTGTAAAATCTTTCTTGGAAAACTTCCTTATGGTATAGTATAGTTAGAATAACTAACTTAATTTGCTTTTATGTAATTATACCATAAAACATTACCATAAACAAATACCGATTTAAAATAAAATCTTTCAATTGGGGGGGAGCTTAATGAGTATTTTTTTTCCGCGGGTAGTGATTAACCTTGATAGCATTGCTTATAATACTCAAAAAATAGCCGAAATATGTCATAGTAACGATATAGAGCTCGTAGGTGTTACGAAATTAGCACTTGCAAATCCTGAAATAGCTAGAGTAATGCGAAAAAACGGCGTAGATAAATTAGGTGATTCAAGACTTAAGAATATAATTAAACTTTACGAAAATAATGTCCCCGGACCATATCAACTTTTGAGAATACCTATGATTTCTGAATTACCTTTGGCAGTAAAATACGCTGATGAAATTCTCATATCTATGCCAGAAACAGCTTACGAAATCGATAAAATTGTTGGCGAACTCCAAAAGAATGTTCAAATTATTTACATGATAGACGTTGGCGATTTACGTGAAGGTGTTTGGTACGAACATGCAATTTCTGAGATTTACGAAGTTAGCAAACAACTAAAATTTGCAAGATTGGTAGGCATAGGCACAAATGTAGGTTGCTACGGTGGAGTACTACCAACAAAAGAAAATATGAATATGCTTCTTTCCATAAAAAACGAACTTGAAAAATTACTTGGTTACGAATTGAAAGTAAGCGGTGGAAGTACTGTCACGCTAAAAATGCTCGAAGAAGGTTCTTTACCAAAAGGTATAAATCAATTTAGAGTAGGCGAAGGAATAATTCTTGGAACTGATGCAACGGGTGATAGAGATATACCGTACTTAAAACAAGATACTGTTATATTAGAGGCTGAAGTCGTTGAGGTTGATTATAAGCCTTCTGTTCCTGTTGGAGAATTGGGTAAGGACGCTTTTGGCAGAACTCCTCACTTTGAGGATAAAGGATACAGAAAGAGAATTATATTAGCCGTTGGTGAGCAAGACGTTAAACCAGATGGGTTGATACCGTTTGATAAAAATATGAAAGTTTTACATGCTTCAAGCGACCATTTGATAATAGACGTGACCGATTGTGATAGAGAGTTTCATGTAGGAGATATTCTAAAATTCAGAATGAGTTATGGATGCGCACTTAGAGCGTTTACTAGTCCCTACGTTGAAAAATTATTCGTTGTTTAAATTTTTCACGTGTCTTTTCATCTTTTATAACGAAGATTTTCTCACCAGTGAATGGATCTTTTTGAGTATAGTACATCGTTGTACTCAACGTTCCGGGAGTAGGTGTAAATATCTGCACTTGCTGTGGAATATACCCAAGATGTTTTTTTACAAATTCCATTAAATACAAATTTTCTTTTTCACCTTCTCCTGGGTGACCAACTATAAAATAACCTATAACGTATTTTTCTTGGCCTTTCCTTCTTGAGGCCTCTTCAAATCTCTTTTTGAATTCCAGAAAAAGCTCAATTGAAGGCTTATGCATCAGTTTTAAAACGTTCGGATGTGCGTGTTCAGGTGCAAGTTTCAACTGTCCTGAAGTATAATCCACAAGATTTTCTATTATATACTGTGCATCTGTAGAATAAAGAATTAAATCATGCCTAATTCCAGAACCTACAAAGACATGATTTACTTTTGGAAGGCTTTTTATTTTTTGGAGCAAGTTTATAAATTTTATGGCGCTATCTTCTCTCCCAATAGATTTACAAACTTTAGGAAACATACAACTTTTAAGGCATTGTCCGTTTTTCTCCCTTATAGTACATGTATAACCATACATATTTGCTGTTGGTCCGCCAACATCGACTATAGTTCCTCTAAAATCTGGCATTTTCGTAAGAATTTTAACTTCCTCTAATATAGATTCTTCACTTCTAAAAGTCACATGCGTACCTTGATGATGTGTAATTGCACAAAATGAACAGTTTCCAAAACAACCACGTACGGCCGTTATGGAAAACCTAACAGTCTCTATTGCCTTCACTCTTCCCAAATTTTCATAAAATGGATGAACACGTCTCTCGTACGGCAAAAGGTAAAGTTCATCTAATTCCTTCGAGCTTAATGGCATGGAAGGTGGATATTGTATAACATATCGCGTATCTTGCTTTTGAACGATTTTTATTTTTTTCATGGGGTCAGTTAAATGTATTATCTTTTTGTACATTTCATTGTAAGCATCTTTAGATTGCGAAACTTCTTCAAAAGGAGGAATTTCAACTATTTCGAAAGATTCATCTAATTTATCTAATTCACTTTTCCATATTACAGTTCCAAGTATTCCATCTAAATTTTTCCCGGTTTCAATTCGTTTAGCTATCTCAAGTACAGCATGTTCTCCCATTCCATAAACAAGGATATCGGCTTTAGAATCTACAAGTATAGATTTCCTAACTTTATCACTCCACCAATCATAATGCGCAAACCTTCTCAAACTCGCCTCAATACCACCTACAACAATAGGTACATCTTTAAAAGCTTGCTTGATCATATTTACGTATTGTATGACAGCTCTATCTGGTCTTCTATTGTTTATGCCACCTGGTGTATAATCATCTGATTTTCTTTTTTTCTTAGATGCAGTATAATTTGCCACCATAGAATCTACACTTCCAGAAGTCACTCCGAAAAACAAATTAGGCCTTCCAAGCCTTTTTATATCTTCAACACTTACTGGCTGTGCTATTATTCCAACTTTATAACCTTTTGATTCAAGTAATCTCCCAAGTAGTGCAACACCAAAAGACGGGTGATCGATATACGCATCACCCGTCACAAATATGATGTCTAATTTATTCCATTTTCTCCTTTGAACCTCTTCCATTGTAATCGGTAAAAACAGTCCAACCACCTCATGTTATAACCTAAATATAACTAAATGTTCTCGTACTTAGTTCTCTCCCATTCAGTCACTGTTGTCGTATATTCCCACCATTCGCGTTCTTTCAAAACTAAGAATTTTTCCCATATGTGTTCTCCAAGAATTTTTCTAACAAGTTCACTTTTTTCAGCTTCTACTAAAGCTTCTTTCAAGTTTGATGGTAACTTGTTGATACCTCTTTTGATTTTTTCACTTTCAGACATACGATATATATTTTCCTCAACGGCAGCAGGAGGTTCTATTTTATTCTCAATTCCATCAAGTCCTGCAGCAAACATTACAGCTAAAGCAAGGTAAGGATTACAAGATGGATCTGGGGCTCTGTACTCAAGTCTTGTTGATTTACCACGAGCTTTTGGAATTCTTATTAACGCTGTTCTGTTACCTTTACTCCATGCAATATTCACGGGTGCTTCATAACCTGGAACGAGCCTTTTATAACTATTTACAGTGGGGTTAGTTATAGCTGTTATCTCTCTTGCATGTGCAATTAATCCTCCGAGGAAATACTTCATTGTTTGAGAGATTCCATCTGGTGCATCCGGGTCATAAAATGCGTTCTTACCGTCCAAAGTAAACAAACTCATATGCACATGCATACCACTGCCATTGACACCAAAAAATGGTTTCGGCATAAACGTCGCATACAAATTGTTTTTAATCGCAAGTGTTTTTATGACCAATTTTACGGTTTGAACATTATCGGCGGCAAAAAGTGGTTCTGCGTATCTAAAATCTACTTCATGTTGAGATGGCGCAACTTCGTGGTGTGTTGTTTCAACGTCAAGTCCCATTTCCTCAAGGTGAACAGACACTTCAGTTCTTATATGTTCCGCGATATCAACAGGTAATAAGTCAAAATAACTTCCTTTATCTAAAAATTCAAATACAGGTCTACCTTTTTCACGTGGTAGGATAAAAAACTCTACCTCGGGTCCAGCATAAGGAATAAAACCCATTGATTTAGCTTTTTCTTCAACAAGTCTCAATCTATACCTTGGATCTCCATCGAATGGCGTTTCAGGGTCATTGTAAACATCACATATGATTCTTGCACTTCTGTGTCCATCAAAAGTCCACGGAAGCATTGCAACTGTTCTCAAATCAGGTTTAAGATACATATCAGACTCATGGAGCCTTGCAAAACCCTCAACTGATGAACCATCAAACATTATCCCACTATCCAAAGCAGAATCAAGTTCATCAGACGGTATTTCGATATTCTTCATCGTACCGTTTATATCCGTGAACTGAAGCCTTATAAACTTTACTTGGTTTTCCTCGATAAATTTGAAAACATCTTTTCGCTCCATAAACTTCCCCCCCCACATATCAGTTGTTATTTAAGAAATAGTGTTCAATTAGGTAAAACATGCAGTAAAAAGAAACATAACTTTATTATATAACTTCAATCAATAATAGTCAACTAAAATCAAAAATTTTTATTAAAAACAATAAACTTAAAAATTTTGACTAATATTTTCCTTGACACTACACATAATATGTTATAAAATGTTATTGAGAATAAGTTTCACCTAACTTCAAAAAATCCACTTGAAACCATCTTTTTTTAATAATTAACATAAAGCCATAAGAATTACGAAATTATGTCGTAGAGAGGTGCAGTTATGAAGCTTTCCGAGGTACCGATAGGTGCAATTGTAGAAGTTAAACGTGTACTCCCTTCCGATATTTCGCCAAAATTAAGAGCTGTTGGAATACTTCCAGGTGTAAGAATAGAGGTGATTAAAGCTGCACCAATGGGTGACCCAAGGCTTTACAAAGTCTTCAATAAAACTATATCTCTAAGAGATGCTGAAGCTGATTTAGTTGAAGTTGAACTTATCGAAGAAATACCACTTCCCGCTACTTTTGTAGAGCCTGGAATTTATAAAGTTGTAAATATCCTAGCTGGTAGAATTGCAAGGTCATCTTTAAGTAGATGTGGGATAATTGAGAATGAAACTATCGAGATATTGCCTGATAGGAGAGTTAAGACTTCCGTCGGAATATTTGACATTGGTTTTGGAAGACTATCGAAAGTTATGGTAACTAAGATAAGGGATAATGTGCTTAAAAACTCTGTAACAGATTTGGAGGAGTAAGAATGGTAATAACAGTCGGTCTTCTTGGAAATCCAAATGTAGGCAAGACTAGTTTATTCAACAAACTTGTTGGCGCGCGCCAATACGTTGCGAATTGGCCGGGTGTTACAGTTACAAGAATTGAAGGCGCAACAAGCTATAGGGACTATACATTACACTTCGTTGATTTACCAGGTGTCTATTCACTTTCTGCCACTTCTTTAGATGAAAAAGTTACACGAGACTTTCTTCTTTTTACTCCTCCAAATGTCACGGTCGTTGTTATAGATAGCATGACACCTGAACAAGGTATGTACCTTTTGTTAGAATCTCTTGAACTAGGCTTAAATGTTGTTGCAGTTTTTAACACTATAGACGAAGCAAAGAAGAATGGCATAAACATCGATAAAGAAGCGCTACAAACGTTTTTAGGCGTGCCAGTAGTTCTAACTTCTGCCCATACAGGTGAAGGTATTGACGAATTGAAGGAAACGATAATTAACTCATTTAAAAAGGTAACGCGAACAAAATTATTTGAATATGGCGAAGAAATAGAAAATCTAATAAAGAAAGTAGAAAATTGCGTCTCAAACGAATACAACAAAAGATTTATGGCTATAAAATACCTTGAGAACGATAAATTCGTTCGTGAATTAATAAATAATTGCGACTTTACAACAGATGAATCAATAGCCACGGAAATAGCTAAAAAGAGGTATGAATACATAACCGCAATAATTTCGAGATGTTTTACAAAATCGAACAATTTGTTATCCACCATGGAAGCTTTAGACCATGTTTTAACGCACAAATATTTAGGCATACCAATATTTATTTCACTCATTTATTTAGCATTTAACTTTACATTTAAAACTTCGGAACCTTTAGTTGGACTTCTGGAATTCCTATTTGGAAAACTTGTCGAATTTATAGGAAACGACACTATGTTTAAATCTTTAATATCTGATGGAATTATAAATGGCGTTGGAAGTGTTTTAGCTTTTATACCAAGCATATTTGCCTTATTCTTTGCACTTGGGATAATGGAAGAAAGTGGATATTTACCAAGAATAGCATTTATTATGGATAAATTAATGTACTCTCTAAGACTGACAGGTCGTTCATTTATGACCTTACTCTTAGGGTTTGGTTGCAACGTCAGTTCAATAATGGCAGCTCGTGGCTTATCTGACGAACGAGAGAGAATAACAACCATTTTGGTGTCTCCATTCATAAGTTGTAACGCACGAATACCTGTTTATCTAATGATAATAGGCGTGGCTTTTTCGCAATACAAAGCTGAAGCTTTCTTTTTAATTTATCTTTTAAGTATAGTACTTACCGCTATCTCATCAAGAATTGTTAACAAAGTTATACTTAAAGGGGAAACTGTTCCTTTTATAATGGAATTACCACGTTACAGGCTTCCGAAATTATCAAATATAGCTGTGTATATGTGGAACAGAGGTAAACATTTTATCGAAAAAGCTGGAACAATAATCTTTGCAGCAAGCATAATTGTATGGGCACTCTCGTATTTTCCAGATCCAAACAATATTGAAAATAGTTTTGTTGCCATGATTGGCAAATCTCTAGAATTCTTATTTAGGCCTTTAGGTTTTTCATGGCAGGCAGTTTCCGCTCTTATATTTGGTGGTGTTGCAAAAGAAATTATCGTATCGTCATTCTCACAATTCTACAACGGTATTGAAAACGTAGTGCTTTCGCCTGTTACAGCAGCAACGTTGATGGTTTTTATTCTGGGTTACATGCCTTGCTTTGCAACACTTGCAGCTATAAAGGCGGAAACAAATAGTAACAAATACACGTTGTTTGCGATACTTTATAGTTTAACCATTTCTTATTTTATCGCATTTTTGGTTAATATTTCTTGGAGGCTGTTATCATGAAATATGTAAATTTAAACCTTTGGATATCAATATTTTTTTCTTTTCTCATATCTATCATGTATATCTTTGAAAAACAATATATATTTTCACTTATACTCTTTACATTTTCTCTTGTATTTTTAACAAGCTTCAGAGAATTTGGCAAACCAGCTATATCATACCGCATAGCGCATCTTTACGTTGGAAATATCCTATTTTTAATAACTGGTGGGTACGTATTTCTAACATTCATATTTTCCATGATTAATAAAATTTTTGGTGAATCTATCTATAAATTAACTAACGCGGATATCGTTCTGATGATATTTTCGCTGTATAACATTTATAACGTACAAAAACTCAGAAAATTAGCTTTTAAGAAATAATGCTTATCAAAAAACATGTATATGTAGCTTTAATTCAAGAAAGTAAATATTGAATTTTGAAAAAGAGTGGTTTATAATAAGATTTAAGGATAAAAATATAAATAAACCTCCCTTTGTATGTTGAAAGGGAAGTCCGGTGGAAATCCGGCACGGGGCCGCCACCGTGAGCGGGGACGAAATCCACAATATGCCACTGGCTTAATTTTAGCTGGGAAGGCGTGGAGAGTAGGATGATCCGCAAGTCGGGAGACCTAACATACAAAGGAAGGGAGCCATCCACCACGTTGCCTGGGGATGGCAACAAATTTTTGCATAGAGGAGGGGTTTGTGTATGAAAACTTTGAGAAAAGTCTGGTTATTGGTACTGTTATTGTCTACGGTTCTTTCCTTAGCTATTGCGGTTGTTGATGATGCAGGAAGAATTGTAAACATTCCTATGCCACCTCGTAGAGTGGTTTCAGCGGCACCAAGTGCAACAAGGTACCTTCAAGCTTTGGGATTGGAAAATAGGGTTGTTGGAGTTACAGCTTGGGATAATTACAAAAAAGCGGAAAATATAGGTAACATGGTTCCGCTTAATATTGAAAAAATTTATTCTTTAAAGCCTGATCTTGTACTGATGTTTGGTGGATTCCAATTCCCAGAGGTTGAGAAACTTGAAAAAGCAAATCTTACCGCTTATGTTTTGAACGCCAACACTCTCACCGACATAATAAAAGCAGTTGGACAACTCGGAGCAGTTTTCAACGTAAAAGAAAAAGCAGATAAAATTACCAACGAATTGAGGCAAAAAATGACTGAAGTTGGTCAAAAAACTTCAAAAATACCTCTTGAAAAAAGACCTACAGTATTTTTCACTATAACCGTACCTGATGAAAAAGTAAAAGAACTTTGGACAGCTGGTACGGGGTCCTATATGAATGAACTTATCGTTATTGCTGGTGGTAAAAATATCGCGGCTCCATATTCCGGAAATAACGGTTGGTTATCGGTAAGCTGGGAATGGTTGGTACAACAAGATCCCGATGTAATTATCATTGGTGCTTATGGTGATGTAAAGTCTGTTGAACAGGCTGTCAAAAATCATTCGATAATGAAAAATCTTAAAGCTGTGAAAAACAACAAAATCCTTGTAGTTGATGGCGATGAAGTAAGTCAAGCGGCTCCACATATATTCAAATATCTCGATATTTTCTATAATTTCTTCTATGGAGGAAAGTAATTTGTCCAAGTTAAAGTCTTTGATTTTAAAAACAGGGAGATACTCTCTCCCTGTTATTTTTGTTGTGGTCTTTCTCTTAAATCTATCCTTCGGTACAGTGAATGTAAGCGTTTTCAAAATTTTTAAACTTTTAACTGAAGATTCTCCAGAAAAATACATGATATGGAATCTAAGATTTCCAAGGGTACTCATGGCAACACTTACAGGCATCGCACTATCAATCGTTGGTAACACTTTCCAAGCAATCATGAAAAACCCGCTTGTTGATCCGTATTTAGTGGGAACATCCGCAGGTGCAAGCTTTGGAGCTTTACTTGCTGTATATTTTGTGGTCAATTCTATTGCACATGTAAGCATTCCAACGATGAGTTTCATTTTTGCTGTAATAGCTTCTCTTATGACTATAACTTTGGCAAGAAAAGGGAGTGTAATACCAGTAGTTCATCTCGTACTAAGCGGTGTATTGGTGAGTACGATGTTTTCTGCAGGAAGTATGTTGTTATTGAACATAGCGCAAAAAACTTTAGTAACAGGTCATGTATGGCTCTTTGGCTCATTTTCTGGTATTACTTTTTCTGATATACCTGTTCCAGCATTATCATTAGGTGTTTTCGTTTTTTTATCTTTATTGTATAGCAAACAACTTGATGCGATGTCACTTGGTGAGAAGGAAGCAAAAAGCCTAGGAGTAAATGTTGAAGGCGTAAAGTGGCTTTTTTATTTGCTTGGTTCATTTGTAACTGCAGCATTTGTATCCAAAACAGGAATTATTGGCTTTGTAGGTTTGATAGTCCCGCACATGGCACGCATGATATCTGGACCTTCACATAGAAAAAACATTCCTTCGACGATTTTAATTGGTGGATTATTTATGTCAGTGTGTGATACCCTTTCACGTACACTTCTTAATCCTGTGGAAATACCAGTTGGTATAATAACCTCCTTAATTGGCGCCCCGTTTATGTTTTGGCTCATGAAAAGAAAAAGTTGATAGATTTTGGAAATTTGTACAAAATTAAACACTGAATATTTAGATTTCGAAAAATTATTTTTTGTAAATGTACTATTCAAGTATTTTTTGTTTGTTAAAATAATTGTCATTTTTTTCCTCGTTCTCCGGTTCCGACACATCAGTTTTAAGCACAAAGAGCCTAAATTACCACAAGAACGATATGCAAAAATTAATCTAAACTATCTTACGCATTCCATACAGAAACTGATAACAGGCAAATGGTTGTTGGAACAAATAATGGAATATTACTTTACGCTACTAATAAATTGCCAAAAGTAAAACTGATTTCAATATTTAATCCTCCAATGTATAAGATTTTAGGAAGGTAAGTGCAAAGTCTAACGTAAAGTCCCCCAAAAGGGGACTTTATGTTATTTAGTGTTAGTGCTATAATGTATTAGAAAAATTTCACAACTTTTAAAAGAAGGTAAGAGGTGATGAATTAAATGATAAAAGCGGTTAACTTAACAAAAAAGTTTGGTGATTTTACAGCTGTCGATAGTATCAACCTAAATGTAAAAAAAGGAGAGATATTCGGGTTTCTTGGACCAAACGGCGCGGGTAAGACAACCACGATAAAAATGTTAACTGGTGCGCTGAAGCCTACGTCTGGTATAGTTGAAATCCTTGGTATGGATATGAAAAACAAAGAAATAGAAATAAAGCGAAGGATAGGCGTTGTTCCAGATGAACCTAAAATATACGAACACCTTAGAGGATACGAATTCCTTGAATTTATTATTTCTATCTATAAGTTGGATAAAAAAACTGTTAAATCACGCATAGATGACCTTTGCAATGTTTTTGGTGTGGATTATCTTGACAAATTTGCTGGCGAAATGTCACACGGTATGAAGCAAAAACTAATGCTCATATCTGTTTTGATGAGAAAACCGGAAGTGCTCTTCCTAGATGAACCAACAGTCGGGTTAGATGCCAAAAGTGCAAAAATTTTAAAAGAACTTCTTAAGAAATATGCAGAAGAAGGTACTACTGTATTTATGACCACACACATACTCGAAATAGCAGAAAAGATGTGCGATAGAATAGCGATAATAAATAAAGGACAAATCATCGCTGAAGCAAGTGTCACTGAACTTAAAGAAAAATATGGTCAATCACTTGAAGATATATTCCTTAATTTAACCGCTTCAGAAGATATAAAAGAACTTGTTGAAGAATTGTGATTTTAATAAACCAATAAGCATAACAAAGGCAGGTGTCTTAAAATGAATGAATTATCGATACTGTTTAAATACATTGGTCTTTCACCAACAACAATGCAAACAGCTCAACAAACGAAAAGAAAAAAAGCAAAAATCGGAAATACCAATTACGCCTTAAGATATATTTCAACAATGATTATCGGTATTTTACCGATGTTTTTATTCATACTTTACTCAAATAAAAGTATCTATTCGAAACTTTACGAAGCTTTGAAGTTTTATCCACAATTTAAAGAGATTGGTATTATGTTTTACATGATGAATATAACAATGTTTTCCATATTTTACATTGTTGGGTTTATAGGAACTGGAATGTACGCATTCTCAAGGACAGATGAGTTGGAACTGCTCTTAACAATGCCTATTAAAAGAAGGATATTAACAATTTACAATCTCATCATTTCCCTTTCAAGCCAACTCTTCACAATTGCCTTCTTTTTGGGCGCAACTTTTGGATTCATGCTTGGTTGGAAGAACGTGTCTTACATCTTTCTATTAAAGACATTATTGCAATTATGTTTTATTACTTCGATTTCTGCACTTTTTTCGATATTGAGTGGTGGTATTAATTCGAAGAGTATCGTAAGGAAAATAAACGTAATTATAGTTTTACTACTTGTGTTTATATATTTTGGATTTTCTTACCTTCAAGATATTGATGTTACAAAAATTGCAGAAAATGAGAATATTATTAGGTGGTTTGCTTTTACTACTTCCAAATACAATGTTTTAACTTGGGCTTATTCAAATGATAAATTATTGGTCTCACTTATTATCGCTATATCAATTGTAGCTTCTATCTTATTTTGGTACTTAGCTGATAAGGTAATATACGAAGAAATTCGCACAAAAACTAAGAAAAAAGATGAAGTAAAACTCTCAAATAATTCTTCGTATGCTTCAAAATTCGGCCCGTTTTTCTGGAAAGATTTAAAAGCATTGCAGAGAAACGAACAATTTATATTTCTCATATTTTATCCCGTCGCATTTGGTTTATTCATGATGTTTGTATCCAATTCTGTTATTAGTTCAAGCGTACCGTTTCTTGCTATCGCTGTTTTGTATTGCGCTATGGAATCTGGGTTATTAACTATGGACGAATTTAAATACTCAGAAATAGTTAAAATATTACCATCTAAAAAATCATCTATAATAATTCCAAAATTAGTTATACCCGTATCAATGAACTTTCTTTTACTCATTTTAATAAATTTAGTGGCGCTGTTAACCAACAAATATTCCAAAGAAGCTTTTATTTTCTTACCACTTGCGCTTTTGCTTTTCTTACTCAGTGCACTCATAGGAGCGTATTACAGTATAACAAAGCCTGGAAGGCGAAAAAATCAACCATTCACAACCGTAACCACATTCATAATCGAAGGAATAACATTAGGATTAGCCTTTGGTATGCTCTTCCCAATAAGCTATCTATCAGCTGGTCCCAAGTCAAAAGGTTGGACTATAATCTTATCCTGGACATCATTGATAATTTCAACTGTGCTTTCCGTAATTCTTGCAATCGTTTACTATAAAAAGTTGAAAAAAACAATAATTAATATGAACGATTAAAAGTTATATAATCAAAAAAGCCCACCTAATCGGTGGGCTTTTTTAAATTGTTAGATTATTTTTTAGTAAGTCAACTTCAATTTTGTCGTAGCATTTGTCTTACCATGGTCAAATGTTGTTCGTGTAGCTTCAGTTGCATTGAAACTTACATCTGTCCCTTCATAAGTAAATGTTAAGTTATTCCAAACAACTACTGTGTATTCGCCTGGCTTATGTTTACCAAGGTAGAAGTTCCCTTCCCTCCTAACCGGTATCATCTTTAGAACAAGAGGAGTTGCTGTAGTATCTTTTCCATTGTACAATCCTATCAAAAGCGGTTCAGTTGGAGCCGTGCCATTGTGTGTTATACGACCTTCTATCGCCCATAAATCCTTCAAAGCGCCTCTCCATCTGTAAGCAATGCGTGGGACAAGCATATACGAATCTGTTCCAGTCTTTATAATACTTCTTGTCCAATCAATGCTTAGAGCAATCTCACCATCTTCATTGATTGCCCAGTTCATATTTTTTAGAACAATCTTAGCCTTTCCCGAAGGAATTGTCACAGGATAACTTTGGTCATTTATTGTAACTGTAGCCTGAGTTACCTCAAATGCTAAGGCTACAATAACTGCACCTTTAGGTATATCAAATGTCAACCAGCTGATATCGGTTGAGTCTAATGACACTAAATCAATTACTTGATCAACTGAAGTTGGAGTTGCCCATTTTCCTTCGCCAGGGCCTGTAGAATATTTGTAAGAGAACTTAGAGACCTTAACTTCTAATTTCTGAATATCTTTGATCCAAGGTGCCTCGTTCCTGAAATTTCCCAGGGTACTTACATCTGAATATTCTTGCGGTTTTGTGGTATCACCTTCGCCTTCCGTACCAGTTGTTAACACAACTGAAACCTTTGCTTTTGAAGAGAGCATTTCAGAAATCTGTGTACAGCTGAACATAACAACTAAAATCAACACAACAGCAAAAATCAATAAAACCTTTTTCATAGCCAATCCCTCCTTTCGAAGTAATAAAGTACACTTTAATAAAGTACACTTTTATATTACAAAAAAAACCTTAAAAAAACCTTAGAAAAATTCGTATTTAAATTTTGAAATTCTAAGGATTTATTAAGCTTTAAGGAATACAATTAATATTGAAAATCATAAATAAATTATAAATTCAACAATGTTAAATGAATGACCCTATCCCCTCCCCCCGTAAGTGTCAAATCCCCCGGAAAGGGGGTTTTGATTTTTTATTTTTCTTCCATTTCAAGCATTTTAATTGCTTTCCTAATATATTCGCTTTTCATAACTATATCCCATATCAATCCACTTAGGTAATTTTCAATCATCAACAATTCAATACCTTTATCTATACCTATGTAAATTTCAGATGTCCAATCCTTATCCAAGTTATAAGCATCTTTGAATCCGTACTTTCCCCATAGTTGTGGTACTTTTTCATAGTAATATTTTACCGTCTCTTCAACAATCTCCGGTACAAAAACTATGGAACCTAGTGCTCCACATGGCGGTACAGTACCATCAACATAATGCTGTGTATTATTGTTTGCAGATGGTGGTGCCCCAAAATCTCCTCTGTAACCACTTGGCGAATCACATGCGGTCAATCCCCAAGAGTACTCGTGCAAAGTTTTATACTTATCATGCATATCTTTGCAATATTCCCAGTTTGCCAAAGAAGCTTTCACAGAATTTTCAAACCAATTAACACCGGATTTGTCGGTAATTTTCCTAAAATCTATCCATGCATGTGAAAATTGGTATGTGAACAACGAACCTGTGTATGTGTATATCAGTTCGTAATCTTTATACCTTCCAATATCTCTTTGGAACACCCAATAAACGGAAGGCTCTAATGGATACGTCGGTGACGCAACTCCGAGGAAGTACATCATCAACTGCTCTGCATATTTATCCCAATGCCCCCAAAAACCTCGTTCGTAACTGTATCCCATGTAAAATTGATTATTTTCCTTATCTAAATACCACGGAAAATTTACCCTTGAATATATCTGTTCAAATAAATCCTTAACCTCTCCGCCAAAATATTCACCTACAGTTAATGCTCCCATTAAAAATAATGCTGTGTCAATAGATGAAAAATCCTTCTTTTTGCTCAACGTTATTGAGAAAAGTTTCAAGCGTCCTCTTGGCTCTTTCTCTTCCTTCAGCTTTTGTAATCCAGCCATGTTCTATACCAATCGGTATACCACTAAGACCAAAACCCACTGAAGCTATACTCGCCACAGCTTTTTCTCGCGTATTATCAAGAATTAGTCCATAACTTTTATCAAATATTTTCCTCTGTCGCATATTTTATAATTTTTTTATAATTTTTAATTTTCTAAGGTTTTATTAAGCTTTGAGATGTATAATTAATTTGAATTTGAAAAACAGAAGGAGGTGAAATTTATGTGGAGAGGTTTTTGTCACGGATTTTACGGAATAGGACCAAGTTTTTGGGGTGGTACGTGGCTCTTATGGCTGAAACCGATAATTTCGTTCGCACTATTTTTGCTTGCAGTTTATATAGTCTACAAAATATTCTTTTCTAAATTGTCGGTTTTCCAACCAAAAGACAAGCATCTTGATATTTTAAACGAAAGATTAGCAAAAGGTGAGATAACAGAAGAAGAATATAGAAAGCTGAAAAGTTTAATTGAAGGAAAGTGAGTAATAATATAAAAACCCCCTAAATGGTTTATTAAAGCCATTTAGGGGTTTTTTATTTTAATTCATCGTACTTCAAAAGTTTTAATTTCAACGTTAAAAAGATAATTAAAACAATCGTAAATAGAGCTGAGATTAATTCAAACTTTATGTAAATCATTCCTAAGAAACAGAATACAGAGCTTATTAAAGCCATAGCCGTGAAAGTTTTCCTTTTGCTATTTAATCTGCGGTATAATTTATCGTAAATATGGTCGCGGTCACCGTAAAATGGTGATTTGCCTGTCAATATTCTTCTAATCATACTCGTAAATGTGTCTAAGAAAAATGGAGTCAAAATTATCAAAGCAGCTACAGTGTGGGATAAACTTTTTGAAAAGGAGGATATCACCGAAACTCCTAAAATTGCACCTATCGTGTAACTCCCCATGTCACCCATAAAAATTTTCGCAGGTGGGAAGTTGTATATTAGATAAGCTAATAATGCTCCCATCAATGATATTAAATAAAATTTATCGTATGGGAACATAACGGTCCAAATAAGTCCAAAAGCCGCAATAGCAGAAGTTATTGCACAAATTCCATCCATGCCATCCATCATATTTACCGAGTTAATTAAAAATGCGTAAAAAAACGTGGCTACAAATATTTCAACAGGGCTTGTCAAAAATCTTGTCGAGACTAAAAATCCTATAAGAAATTCTACAATTAACCTTATCCAAGGATTTGTTGATTTGATATCATCGTACAATCCCATTAAACTTAATACCGTAATGTACAATTTCCTAAACAAGCTGTATGGCGTAAATATCAAGAAAGAAAGAACAAAAGCTACCCCACCTAAGTATGGGGTAGCTTTTTCGTGGGTTTTCAATTTATAATCAGGTTTATCAACGATATTCAATTTAAAGGCTATTTTTATTAAAAAAGGAATAATGATAAGTGTGAATATAAAAGAAGCTAAGAAAGTATAAAGCATTGAAATCATTGATTTATTTCACCATCCTAATTATATATATAAATTTCAAATCCAATGCTATTATAAATCAAAATTTACCTAAAATCAATAATATCCAAGCCCGGTCATTTTGTCTATATTCAATTTTTTCACAAGTTCCTGAGATGAAATACCTTCTTCTTTAGCTAACAGTTCTATTGCCTTTTCTATATCCCAATTTGTTTCTACTATTTTCTCAGCTACTCTTTCATACCCAAAATAATTTATCAGTGGGGTTAAATTTGCAGTTGATTTTTTAAGATGTTCTTTGCACTTTTCTTCCTTAACTTTTATTTGCGCTATATAATCACTTAACGAGTTACAAGCTTTTGATAAAAATTGCATGGACTTAAGTGTATAGTGAACTATTAATGGAGCAAATTGATTCAACTGCAAATTCCCCTGAGCTGTGGCATGAGAAATTGCTTCATCATGTCCAAATACCGCAAGAACAAGCTGCATAACGTACTCCGGAATAACTGGATTGACTTTTCCTGGCATTATAGAACTCCCAACTTGTACTTTTGGAAGTTCAAACTCACCTATGGCCGCATTAGGTCCGCTCCCAAGAAGCCTTATATCATTGGATATTTTGAATAGATTAACTCCTAGTGCCTTTATCAATCCATGGATTTCAACAAACACATCGAGGTTTTGAGTTGCATCTATTAGGTTTTCTGATTTAGCAATTTTGACGTTTGTAACTTGTCTCAACACATCAACTATTTTCAACACGTATTCTTTTGGCGCGCCTATTCCAGTACCAATCGCCGTTCCACCTATGTTTACACTTCTAATCCGCTCTTCAACTTTGTTTAACCTCCATCTATCGCGTGCAAGTGCGTCTGCCCATGCGCCAAATTGTTGTCCCATAAGTATAGGGACACCATCCATCAACTGAGTTCGAGCGATTGTTCTTATAGAATAAAATTCTTTCTCCTTTTCTTGTATCTTCTCTTGTAATTTTATAACTGCCTCCACTAATTCTCTTAATCTGACGATTACAGCTATCTTCCCAGCTGTGACAAATGTGTCATTCGTCGATTGGTGTAGGTTTACATGATTGTATGGGTTAACAATGTATTCACCTTTCTTACCACCCAATAATTCCGTAGCTCTGTTAGCTATAACCTCGTTTATGTTTAGGTTTACCGATGTACCAGCACCACCTGATAGTGGATCGACAACGATATAACTTTTCAATTTCTCCCATTCATCGCATGCTTTTTGTATAGCTTGAGCAATCTGATTATCCAAATATCCTAGCTGGCTATTTAAAATCGCTGCCGATTTTTTTATCATAAAATACGCCCAAATGAATTTATCATCGAAAATTTCACCTGTAGAAGGGAATAATTCCAAAGCTCTTTGAGTGGCAACACCATAATAAGCATCTTCAGGTATAAGGCATTCACCCAAATAATCTTTCTCCGTTCTATAATTCATCATCAAATCACCCTCATTACTTTTCAACGACAATTCCCAGTGGCTTTAAAACTCTTTCAAGCACCCCATGCATGTAAGATATTACAATTCCATAATTTGTCATCGGTATACCAAGTCTTTTGAACATCCGCACTCTTCTCATAATTTGATTTCGTGTATTGACACATCCACCACAGTGTATAACAAGCTTCGCATCTGCTACTTCTTCGTATTCTGGCATATCAACACCGGCCCAGACTTTGAAATTTAAATTAGCTCCTGTATGGTTGACAAGCCATCTTGGGATTTTTACTCTACCTATATCTTCCGTAAGTGGTCTGTGTGTGCATCCTTCCATTATAATAACAGTATCTCCATCTTTTAGTTCTTCTATTTTATAAACACTTTCAACGAAATACTCTATATCACCACGGTAACGAGACTCTAAAATAGAAAATGTTGTGAGGTAAACATCTTCCGGCACATCAGAATCCACTTTCATCACAGCTTGAGAGTCGGTTATAACCAACTTAGGTTTTTCGTTGAGTTTTTCAAGAGTATACCTAAGTTCTCTCTCTTTAGCAACTATCGCAACTGCTTCCTTATCAAGTACTTCCCTTATCGCATGAACTTGAGGCATTATTAACCTTCCCTTTGGCGCGCCTAAGTCGATAGGTACAACAAGTACAACCAAGTCTCCACCTTCGATAAAGTCCGGAATAAATGGTATTTCTTCATCGCTTGGAATTATACTATTCAGTGTCTTACCTATCTCTTCAAAGCCTTGACGCCCCAGAGAACTTACAACAAACACCGGAACAGAAAAGATCTTTTCATACTCTTTCGCTATCTCATTTGCTTTTTCACCAAGTATATCAGATTTATTTACCACAACGATGAATGGTATTTCCAATTCATCGAAGAGTTTTTTAATTTTCATCTCATATTCACGGGGAAAATCATCGACTACTAAAATTCCTGCATCTGATTTATAAAATGCTTTTATAGCCTTTTCAACACGTTTCTCACCAAGTTCACCAACATCGTCAAGTCCAGGTGTATCGATTAAAGTCACAGGACCAAGTGGGTATAATTCCATGGCTTTGTGAACTGGGTCCGTAGTCGTACCAGGGGTATCACTAACGATAGAGATTTCCTGTCCAGTTAATGCATTCATAAATGAAGATTTTCCAACGTTTCTTCGCCCAACAATGGAGATATGTTTTCTAAAACCGCTTGTAGGTAACATTTTGTGCCTCCTTACAAAATTCTTGGGTAAAATTAGAAATTACTTACCGGTGAAAAAGAAATTTTCATCTGGTACTTTTGGCATTCCATCTGGGTAAAGTTCATTGAGCTTTTTCAAGTAAGTAAGTACCTCATCTTTGCAATTTTTCGCTGGTACGTAATTGTATTGACTTCTGCTGAGAGATGTTTTTAATACGTTTACAGGTATGCCCAATTGCTTACTTGTTATTTCAACGGCTTTATCAACGTTATTGTATGACCAATTCAAACTTGCAATAAACGATTTTTCAAACAATTTGACAGTGTTTGAATAATCCTGTAGTTTGCCTGTAACAAATATACCTGTGATTGGTATTCCATATTTTGTTCCACTCGCTTTATTCCACTCATCTTGCAAGTCTAATATTATCTTACCTTTTGAAAGTACCATTGTCACAAATGGTTCTGGAATAGCTGCGACTTTGACTTTACCGCTGTTAAACAAAGAAACTATCTCCTGAGGTTGAGCGTAAGCAAATGTCACATCTTTGTCTGGTTCAAGCCCATTCCTTACAAGTAAGTATCTCATAACAACATCCGCTGTTTGACCTCTACCGTGTGCAGTGTAAACTTTTTCACCCTTCAAGCTCTGGTATCCTTTAAATTCGAAATCAGGTGATGCTACAACATAGAAAAGTCTCCAGCTGTAAACACCAACAAGTCTGACATCAATTCCTTTCGTGTACAAATTTGCCGCGAAAGTCACAGGTAAAGCTGCAAAATTAACCTTCTTTGAAACTATGTAAGCTGTTGCTTCATCCAATGTCTTCCAAAATTTCATATCAAGTGATATATCCGTCCTAACTTCTTTACCTATTAATCCAGCAACAGGAAAAATAGTTGGACCAAATGGATTAATAAAACTTACCGCATAAATCCAAACCGATAAAAGTAAAATACTAACAAACAACACTTTTTTCATACCGCACTCCACCTCCTAATGACTTCGGAAAGTATCTTTGATTCAATCTTTTGAAAAGTTTCGTCACTTATTGTTTTTGGTACACCAGCTGTGATGAACTCACCAATTATGGTACTAGGTTTATCACTCAAAAGAATAATCTTATCAGCTAAAAGCATTGCCTCTTTGATATCATGTGTAACAATTATCATTGAATATCTTTTCTCCTCACGCCTTTTATTTAAATCGTTTATTATATCTATCTTCGTATGGATATCTAACGACGCAAACGGCTCATCTAAAAAAAGAATATCTGGTTCTGTCACCAACGCTCTTGCAAGGTTAACCCTTTGCCTCATACCACCACTTAATTTGGCCGGAAGATAACCTGCATACTTGTCTACTTTCATCACTTTAAGAACATCCATTATCTTTTCCTCATCCTCACAAACAAATTTCAAATTTTCAAGTACACTCTTCCATGGTATCAACCTTGGTTCTTGAAAGACGTATCCTATCTTCGAATATTTTCTTTCAATCTTACCTTCGTAATCCTTTTCCAAATTAGCAATAATCCTTATCATAGTTGTTTTACCACAGCCAGAAGGTCCAAGAAATGCTATTGACATATTTCTTTGAAGGTTAAAAGATATATTTTCTAATACCTTTAACTTTTCAAACGATTTACTCAAATTTTCAACACTCAAAATCACATCTAATTCATCTCTTATTTCTTGCACATCATCACCCCAAACCAAAATATCAAGCTATGTTCACGCTATACTCCATTTTTGAATAGCTTTCTTTGTGACTACGTTAACAAAGTTTTCAACAAATAGCCCTATTGTAATTATTATCATCGTGTAAGCGTAAACTTTTTCAACAGAAACAGACTGCCTCGCCCAAGCGATAAGCACACCTATACCCTTATCACCGCACATGTATTCCGAAACAACGACAACCTTCCAAACATTTCCGATAACAACTTGAATTGTACTTACGAATTGTGGCAATATAGACCCAAGGTATATATCTTTCACAACTTTAGACCTTTTAACATTGTACACCTGAGCCATTTCGATTAAGCGTTTATCCGTTGTTTGTATACCTATAGCTGTGGATAGTATCGCGTGAGGAAGTAAAGATAGGAAACTAACAACTACCGGACCTGTCCATCCAATTCCCCATATGAACATAACCAAAGCAAGCCAAGTTATTATCGGAAAAGCTTGGATAAAAAGAACAAATGGTCTGAAGATTTCATACAAAGTCTCGTTAAGCCCAATAATAAATCCAATAAAAACACCAAATAAAACCGTTAGAAAAAGCACGACAACAACCTTTAAAAGCGTGTAAAATAGGCTGTTCCAAAGTATATCTTTTGAGAGTTCTTGCAACATCGTTCTTAAAATCACTAATGGATCAGGGAGTATAAGTTGTGAATTAATAAAATACGAAGCTATTGTCCAAATAAGAAATATAACAACTATACCTATTAAGTAATTTATTCTTTTCTGCATTTATAATCACTCCAAATTTTTTTGTTTCGTTTAATATTAATTATACTACATCTATTTCATTTTATCTCACATTAATTAAACTTAGTGAAAAACTTGACAATGTATAGAAAAATTTAGTATAATTTAATTGATTTACTCTATTTCAACCTTTTGAAAGGGGGATGGACTATGGCGAAAGATATTACAGTAAGAACAGTTATGGCTATTTTAGTTGACAAACGCGAACAAGCCGCAGTGGAAGTTCAAAAACTTTTGACAGAGTACGGTTGTTACATCAAAACGCGTCTTGGATTACACGAAGGTGCAGGTCAGTATTGCTCACCAGTTGGACTTATCATATTAGAACTCGTAGACGATGAGTTAAAACACGAAGAACTCTGCCAAAAACTAAACAGTATCGATGGAGTACAAGCAAAATACATGAAATTAGAAGTTTAACTTTATCTCGAAAGCTCAAAAAATTTAAAAGGTTTATAACAGCTGTTGGTGTTAATCACCAACAGCTGTTATTTTATATTCTTCAATATTTATTTTTCTTCTGTATCCGTAACCTTCTCCAACGACAAGTCCCACACTTTTAATCATCGCTTTTGTACACTCGACGCAGGCGGTATCTTTTTCAAATAAGCAGATTTTACCGGGATATAGAGAGTAATTTGGTCTGTAGGGATTCGGTGTTAAATTCGGCATAATTACATTCGCTCCACACTTTAATCCCATTTGCCTGCCAAACGGGTCTATAGAACCCAACGCTGTTGTAGCTGGTATATTTGCTGTTGGTACCACAATTCGTGCAAGTGCCACCATTTTTAAAGTGTCTTTTAATGTCCCTCCACCTTGATTCGCAAGAGGTGTATCTGGATTTGGTATAAACGGTCCAATACCTATCATATCCGCATCCAATTCTTTGAGAAAAGCCAAATCTAAAGCCATATCGTAAGGTGTTTGACCGGGAAGCCCAACCATACAGCCTGCTCCCGTTTCATACCCGAGTCTTTTCAACTCAAATAGGTGTGCTTTTCTATTCTCGAAAGAATCACCTGGATGGAGTTTTGCGTACAATTCTGGTGAAGCGGTCTCATGACGCATAAGGTATCTATCAGCACCAAGTTCCTTCCAAATTTTGTACTCTTCAAAATCTCTTTCCCCTATGCTCAAAGTTATAGCTACATCGAGCTTTTTTATCTCAGTAATAAGGTAACTTATCCTTTCCGTTGTATAGTAAGGGTCCTCTCCAGACTGCAACACTATTGTTTTTATACCAAGTTTGGCAATTAGCCTCGCTCTTTCTAAAATTTCTTCTTCCGTCATTCTATACCTATTTAAATTTCTATTCTCAGCCCTCAGACCACAGTAAAGGCAGTGCTGTGAACAATAATTTGAAAATTCTATAATAGCCCTCAGATGTACTTCAGTACCTACGTATTTTCTTCTTACCTCATCAGCTACTTTAAATATCTCTTCATTATGTTCATCTGTACTCAAGAGATAAGTTAGATAATCCAAATCAACATTTTGTATCTTCTTTATTTCTATCATTTAAATCACCTACTTTTAAATACTTAACGATGAAATCTCTTATCAACTCACTTTCCTCGGAAGCATTTAACTGTCTTTCAGCAAAAGCCACGTATTTCTCATCTTCGTAAACTTGGTATGCTTCACTGTAATTTTCTTCACCTGCTCGAGCTACGCAGGACAACCTTCGACCTATTTTTTCACATATCCACACCTTTGTGTTAAGTAATTTAGCAACATCTTCAAGATACTTACTAAGTGTTCTAAAATCTGACATCTCTCTCACCACTATCGATTCTTTGGAGGTACTTCTCAACTAAATCCCTATTGTTAACTCTTTCAAGCTCGGTCTTTATGAGTTCATAACCCAATCTTTTTGTCTCTTCCGAAGCGTAATCGTTTAAATATTCTCTCAACGTGAAAAGAGCGTTAGGCGTGCAGAACCTCTTAACAAAACCAGGGATTGCGAATTCCATAAAGTGTTCTCCAGTCCTTCCCATTCTGTAACACGCTGTACAGAACGAAGGAATATATCCTTCTTTGAGAAGATCGTAAATAACCTCTTCAAGAGTTCGGTTATCACCTAAAATGAATTGACTTTTCTTAACTTTTTCCGGATCGTCTTGAGAGTAAGAACCTATACCTATGTTTGATCCACCATCTATCTGAGAAACACCCATCTTCAGTACTTCTTTTCTCAATTCCGCTGGTTCTCTTGCGGTAAGAATCATACCAGTATATGGAACGGCTAGTCTGATTATTGCGACCAACTTTTTGAAATCATCGTCACTAACCTTGTGCGGTGGGTTATATGATATCTCACTGCCAACAGCTGGTTCTATCCTTGGGAAAGATATTGTGTGAGGACCTACCCCAAATCTTTCCTCAAGGTGTATTGTATGGTAAATAAGTCCCATAACTTCATACTTCCAATCGTACAATCCAAATAAAGCTCCAATACCAACATCATCTATACCAGCTAACATGGCTCTATCAAGCCCATACAATCGCCAAGCGTAATTTGATTTTGGACCACGTGGGTGTAATTTCTTATAAGTTGGCTGATGATAAGTTTCTTGGAATATCTGGAACGTACCTATTCCCGCTTCTTTTATGATTTTATACCCTTCAACAGTCTGTGGTGCAGCATTGACATTTACCCTTCTTATTTCACCGTTTCCGACTTTAGTATCATATATTATCCTTATAGTTTCGGCTATAAACTCTGGGCTGTAACGAGGATGCTCACCATAGACAACTATCAACCTCTTATGCCCTTTAGACACCAAAGCTTTAACTTCATTCCTCAATTCATCAAAAGTCAGAGTTTTGCGGTACACCTCTGGATTTGACGTACGGAAACCGCAGTAAACACAATCATTAACACAATCATTTCCAATGTACAAAGGTGCGAATAAAACTATCCTGTTACCGTATATCCTTTCTTTTAAAGTCCTTGCAGCATGAAAAATCTCTTCAAGCAAGTCTTTGTCTTCAACGTTTAGTAAAGTTGCCACTTCTTCTGGCTCTAAGCGATTCTTATTCAAAGATTTCTCAAGGATTTCTCTAACTCTAACAGAATCTGGATTTTTTGTTGTTTCGAGTAACTCGAATATTTCATCTTCTGGGATGAACGTCTTTTCACTTTCCAACTCTTTCGTGAACACAAACATACTAAACACCTCCAATATACAAAATAATTTAATTAACGGCTATACTTTTAACCTTTACACCCTTTATATTTCCTATCTTTCCAGTAAATGCACCCACAATATCGTTCGTAGCTTTAACAATCAAAAAAACTATCGCGATATTTTCGTCTGGAACAGGATACCCAACCCGAAGTTTTATAATATCCGAATATTGATGAAGCAATTCATTTACCTTAGAATAAGCGTTGTTCCTATCAATTACAATGATGTCCACTGTGTAATATCTTTCATTTTGTTCAACCATTCCAAAAACCTCCCCATAGCGTATTTACACAAAATGAAAAAAGCCTCTTTCCTTTGCATCAAGGAAAGAGGCTGATTGAAAAGCAAAAAATAGAATGATAATTTTTTCACAAACAAATTCTATCCAATCATTCCTCTTTCCTCGATGTCAGATACAACTCCTCCATCTCAGAAAGGACATACCACTTTGAGAAATTATTCACTTGTCAATAAAATTTTATCACAAGAGAATAAAATAACATACATTAGAATTTGTACAATTTCAGTCTTGATTGACATATATTCAAAAATATTTGTAATTTTCTCTGTCAATCTCTTTCTTACGTGGTAAAAAATAAAAAAGTTCGGCAGTGTTGAACCACTGCCGAACTGATTTACCATTTTATTAGTTTACTTTTTCTTGTTGCTTTTGCGCTTTTCTCACGGCTCTTGACCTATCGGTGTAATGAGTATGCAATAAGTGGTGAGCCTTGTGGCTGTTTGGTTTTTCGAGGAACTCTTCGTAAAGTTTTATTATATCTGGGTTCTCATGCGACCTTCTAAGTACGCTAAGCTCATCGATAGAATAAATAGCAGCTGCTCTTTTCTTAAGTATATCTGGGTCGAGGTTCTTTGGCTGTCCGCCTCCACCTATACATCCACCATAACACGCCATTATCTCGACAAAGTCGTAGTATCTCTTTCCTTCTTTCATTTCAGCAAGTAATCTCTTTACATTTGCCATACCGTGCGCAATGGCTACTCTTAATTTCTTACCTTTAATATCAATTTCAGCTTCTCTTACGCCATCAAGTCCTCTCACGGAATCAAATACGAGTTTTGGTAATTTTTCACCTGTGATAACTTCATATGCGGTTCTAAGTGCTGCCTCCATAACACCACCGGTAACACCAAACAATGCTCCGGCACCTGTGGATGTACCAAGTGGACTATCGTATTGTTCTTCTGGTAAGTTTACAAATGGAATTCCTTTGAGTTTTATAAGCTTGCCAAGTTCTCTTGTCGTAATAACGTAATCCGTCACTTTTATACCGTCAACAAGCTGTTGTGGTCTTGTAATTTCATCTTTCTTTGCCGTACAAGGCATAACGGAAACCATAACTATATCTTCTGGTTTTACACCTATCTTTTGTGCAAAATATGTCTTAACAACGCTACTCATCATCTGTTGTGGAGATTTTGCTGTAGAAAGATTTTCTCTTAATTCTGGCCATTCTTTTTCCATCTCATTAACCCAACCTGGACAACACGAAGTGAACATTGGGAACTTTCCACCGTTTTGCAATCTGTGGATTAGTTCGTAACCTTCCTCCATAATTGTCAAGTCTGCAGCAAAGTTTGTATCGAAAACATAATCAAATCCAAGTCTTCTAAGAGCAGCAACCATTTTTCCCGTGCTAATTGTACCAGGTTCCATTCCGAATTCTTCACCTATCGCAACACGGACAGATGGGGCTGTTTGAGCAACGTAAACTTTTCCTGGTTCTTTCTTGTTAAGTAAATTAAATACTTTCTTCCAATCTGGCGCTTCATAGATAGCACCAACAGGACATAAGTAGGCACATTGTCCACAGCTTATACAATTTGTCTCATATACTGGTATACCAAACTCTGTCTCTGGGAGAGATTCATAACCTCTGTCTACCATTGAATAAATGTTCATTCCTTGTATTTCACTACAAACTCTCACACATCTTTGACATTTAATACATTTTGAAAGGTCTCTGTTTATAGACGGGCTACTAACATCAACTTCTTTATCGAGAGCAACATTAACACCGAATATAGGTTTAATATCGTACATGTGGACAAGTTTCTGGAGCTCACATCTACCATCAGCCTCACAGTACATACATTCGTGTGGATGATTTGCCATAATCAATGAAAGGTTAAATTTGACCGCACTTTCTACTCTTTCTGTGTTTGTCCTTATTTTCATTCCATCTGACACTTTCGTTGTACATGCTGGTTGGAGTGTTCTTGCTCCCTCAATTTCAACAACACAGATTCTACAAGCACCAATTGGCTCAAGTTCTGGATGATGACAAAGTGTTGGAATGTAGTATCCAAGCTCTTGTGCAACTTCTAACACTGTTTTGTTTTCTGGAACTTCATAAGGCTTGTCGTTGATATAAACTGTTACCATCGGCCACCCACCTCCATAGTATAATAACACATAGTACGTCTAAAAAAATTCTACCATAAAAGTAAAAAATTCACAAGCACAAAAGTGGTCAAAATTTAGAAATATTCGTAGAAATATCAGTTATATTCAACGGTTTTAAGCAAAATAAACTATTTTAACGATTGTAGAAAAATTCCTAATTGAATATAAAAATTTAAAATTTTACAGAAAAGCTCAAATAATAATCTGTAGTAATGAATGGTATATTTACTTTTTGTTCAGAAGAAGCATTTATAGAACTCACTATGTTGTATATCCAATCCGTTATTGTGAAACCTTGAACGAGCTTTAATGGACTATCATTACCGTATAATATTACTCTATAACCAATTTCTAATCCGGAATAATTATCATAATACCAATCCAATCCCGTTCTAAAGGTTATGTAGAGCGTTTTTTGCCTTAACTCATCTAAAAATGTATTTCATTCTTCTTGGCTTACGGTTGAACTTGTCCAAATCGTAAGTGCCATCCCTGACTCAAGTGTACCAAATAATTCAATATTTTTAGACAACAATGTCCCCATACTTAAAAATCCTCTTGCTACCGTTGAACCTGCATACTCTGAAAAATTATAATTTCCAACGAGTATCGTCAGCAATTCTGCGTACGGTTTAATTATCACAGGTCTTACAATCATATTCCCATGTATGTAGCTTCGGTTGAATAAAATATAAACCTGTGATGATTCGTCATATGGTTCTCCCATATAAGTTTTTGAAATGAAAAGTGGGTCGAAAAAATAAGTTTCTATTGAAGAAACAAATAACGGCGATACATAGTATCTATAGCGAAGATTAAAAATTCCAAGAACATCGAATAATGGTTGAGTTGAGACTTCCGAATTTCCAAAAGAAACCCCAATCGATGTGAACTCGACGAAGAAACCTTCCTTGTGTTGTGGAATTATACTTAACACAAAATCAGAAGATTTACTATCAGCAAATACCAAAGATGTTAATATTACAAATACTGTTACAAAAATAACTAAATTAGGCTTTCTTCTCATAATATTCACCTCCTACATAAAAATATGGTATAAATAATTTAG
>SPLK01000102.1_pt1 | contig 45771 bp, 42 predicted proteins | sample 2456111 | NCBI WGS metagenome assembly SPLK01 (sample SAMN11156906, study PRJNA527647) | hot springs metagenome | biome: Geothermal region; feature: Hot spring; material: tree branch in hot spring; isolation source: hot spring sediment rich in lignocellulosic material ... | reverse complement strand
AATTTAATTTTGCATAGTTGACTCCTTGAATTTTATAACACAATAGAATTATACCACCAAACAAAAAATTATTTTATGATATAATGAAAAAGAAGACCAAATAAAATAGTGGTGGTGATAAATCTTGAAGAGCATGGAAAAAATAGACGGCGTTATCGAGCTAAGAAACGGAGTTGTCGAACGTATTAAACAATGTAATTTATTTATTTTAGATATCGATGGTACATTCTATTTAAGTGGGAAACCATTTGAAGGTTCACGTAAATTTGTTGATATAGTTGAACAACTTGGTAAAAAGTTTGTATTTTTAACCAACAATTCCAACAGAACTATCGATAGCTATGTCGAAGAGTTTAAGAACATTGGATTTAACCTTTCAAAAGAGCATTTCATAACAGCTGGTGTAGCAACCGCTGAGTATTTATTCGAAGAATTCGGCCCCGCTAAGGTTTACATCGTTGGAACAGACGAGATAAAAGAAGAATTCAAAAGAGTAGGATTAAATGTTGTAGAAGAAAACCCAGAAATTGTTGTCGTGACATTTGACAAGACATTAACATATGAAAAAATAAAAAAAGCAACGCAATTTGTTGCTAATGGTGCGCTTTTCGTCGTAACAAATCCAGATTTGAACTGTCCATCCGACGAAGGACCACTTCCTGATGCAGGCGCTATTGCATCAGTTATCAGAAAAGCCGCTGGAGTTTACCCTAACATAGTATTTGGAAAACCAGAACCAAAACTTTTGGAAATGGTAATGAGACGCTACAACATAAGCCCAACTGAGACTTGTATGATTGGTGATAGACTTTATACAGACATACTGGCAGGTATCCAATCTGGAACATGGACAGCGCTTGTTTTGACAGGGGAGGCTACATTAGAACAAGCTGAAAAAGGGCCTATCAAACCTCATATAATAGCAAAAGATATTGGGGTAATTGCAGAAATGCTTATAAAATAAAATGAAGGAGATATAGAGCATTAAAATATGATTAAATACGCTCTTAGAAATAAACCAATAGAAAAACTTGTTGAACTTGCCCAAAGTGGATTGAATGACGCTGTTGATTTGATAATTGAAAAGTATTACCCAATGGTTGTGAGGATCGCCTCACAATTTTATGCACCATGGGCTGAATTTGATGATATCGTTCAAAACGGACTCATCGGGCTTATAAAAGCGATATATTATTTTGAAGAGAATAAAAGTTCGTTTTCAACATTTGCTTGGAGGAGTATAGAATCTGAAATAAAAACATTTATCACTTACCAAAACAGAAAGAAAAACAAGATGCTTTCCGATTCAACAAGTATGGATTCGGTTTTTGACGATGTTGATGACGAGCAAATAGATTATTTTGTGGCCGATGAAAACACAAGCACTAACGTCGTGAAAAAGACCATTTTAAGTATCGTCCATGAAGAAATATTGGAAAAGCTAAACGAAGAAGAAACGCAGATATTCGAGCTTTGGCTTGACGGGTACAGTTACAAAGAAATTGAAGAAATGGTCGGTGTAAATTTCAAAAAAGTCGATAATACGGTACAGAAAGTTAAAAAAATCGTCCGAAGTAAATTGAGTGCATCTATCTTACCGTTCTTGGAGGGATAATTCTGAAGCCTGATTTGAAAGTAAAAAGTGTTAAAGATATAGATTTCAAAAAATTACTCTCTGAAGGAAAGAGAGTTTTTCTTTTTGATTTTGATAACACAATCAATGTATGGAAATCTAACATCGTGCCAAAAGAAATAGAGGAGATATTCAAATATCTCCTCTCTAACGATGCCTCTGTTTTTATTGTCTCAAATGGGAAAAAAAGAAAATTAGAAATCAACAACGTAAAGATTATCTGGCGCGCTCTTAAACCCTTGCCATTCAAAGTAATGATGAGATTGAAAAAACATCTTAAAAATAAGGATGAGATAGTAGTTATCGGTGATCAAATATTCACAGACATACTCTTTGGTAAATTGATAGGTGCTTACACTATAAAAGTTGAACCATTAGATACAAGTAAAGAATTCATAACTACTAAGATTTTCAGATTTTTTGAGAGATTGTTCAAATTACACTGAAATCTTTATAAATGTAATGGCTTATCTGTTATTCCTTCGAGTGCACCAAGTAAAGTCTCACTCAACGTTGGATGTGGATGTATCGATTCTTCAAGTTGGTGAGCCGTGAGTTTATTCTTAACTGCTACAACACCTTCCATGATAAGCTCAGTTGCAACTGGTGAAACAATAGACATTCCAAGAACTGTACCTGTTTCTTTATCGGCTATAACCTTTGCAAAGCCTATGTTTTCAAGCATCGTTCTTGCTCTTCCATTTGCTGATAGTGGGAACTTCGAAATCTTTACTTTTTCAGGGTCGATATCTTTTTCCCTTAAACCAACGGATGCAACCTCTGGATTTGAGAATATAATTGATGGAACCGCTGAATAATCCATTTCTGCTTCTATTCCAGCTATATTCAACGCGGCAGTTATTCCTTCATAAGATGCCACATGTGCTAACATAATATGGCCTCTTATGTCACCAATAGCGTAAACACCTTCTATGTTAGTTTGCATCTTTCTATTTGTCTTTATTCCCCTTTCAATTTCGACACCTAGCGCTTTTACATCTTCTGGGATATTTGGCCTTCGACCAACAGCTAAGAGTATACGTTCAACTTCCACGATACTTTCTTTCTCATTGTTATCTTTTATCGTAACTCTGTAAGATTTTTCGAGTTTTTCAACGTTTGTAACTTTACTTTTTTCTTGGATTTCTACACCTTTTCTTATCATCGCTTTTTTAACTTCTTCGGCAACGTCTGAATCTTCGGTTGGTAATATGTGTTCAGCTAATTCCACAATTTTTACTTTTGTTCCAAGCGAACTGAAAAACGTTGCAAATTCAACACCAATTACTCCCCCACCAATTATAAGCAAACTCTGTGGCACACTCTGTAACTTAAAAACATCATTGCTTGTCCATATACCCTCGATACTATCAAACGGTGGAAATACGACAGGAACGGAACCGTGAGCAAAAACAAGATTTTTCCCTTCAAATATCTCACCTGATTCTTTTATCTTCACCTGATTTTTATTTACAACCTCTGCAGTTCCCTTTATTAATGTTACATTATTCTTTTTCATGAGAAACTCTATACCTTTTCGCGACAACGTTACACTCTTCTGTGCGTGTGCCATTATTTTGGAAATATCGTATCCTTCAAAAGTCGCTTTGACTCCATATTTATCTGCTTTTTCTCTTATTTCATCTATTAAATGTGTAGCTGTAAGCAACGCCTTTGTTGGGATACAACCCCAATTAGTACAGGTACCACCAAGATTTTCTTTCTCAACAAGTGCAACATTTTTACCCAAGTGTGCAAGTTTTATCGCACAAACGTACCCTCCCGGTCCACCACCTATAATCACTGCATCGAACATAAAATTTCCCTCCTTGCTTTGTTTTTTTACCACGGATAATTATCAATTATATGGTAACACGCTAAACAACCAAAATCAACATTAATATTAGTTATTTAAGAAAAGCAAAATGCATGCTATAATTTAAAAAGCGCAAAAATCGTAAACAAAAACTGAAAAACTGGGAGGACGTTTGAAGATGCACATAGGAATCATATTTGGCACCAGACCGGAAATTATAAAGGTTGCACCTGTTTATTTGAAAGCAAAAGAGATGGGTATAAGTACCGATTTTATCTGCACAGGTCAACATAGAGAAATGGTCGATATGATGAAAGATATCTTTGCTATTGACGCTGATTACGATATGAATATCATGACTAAGGACCAAACATTGAATGATGTAACTTACAAAGTAGTTATGGAATTCGAAAAACTTTCAAAAGAAAAACACTACGACTGGATATTCGTTCAAGGAGACACAACAACAGCAATGGCAACAGCTATAGCAGCGTTCAACAGAGGTATAAAAGTTGGACATATAGAAGCCGGCTTAAGAAGTGGAAATTTGTACGATCCATTCCCTGAAGAAATGAACAGAAGAGTTATAGACCAAGTTTCGGAAAAACTCTTCGCACCCACGAAAAATGCAAAAAACACACTCTTAAAAGAAAACTTTCCAGAAGAAAAAATCATCATAACAGGTAATACCGTTATCGATGCCCAAATGTACGTAATGAACAAATTTGATTTGGAATCTATACGTAAAAAAATAATCAACCATACGAATTATTTTGTCGTAACTCTACATCGAAGAGAAAACATCGGTCAGCGAATGAGAAATATCCTAAGAGCTATCAGGAAATTCTCAGAGGAGCAAAATATAGAGTTCGTGTTTCCAGTGCATAAAAACCCAAAAGTTAGAGAAATTGTCTACAGCGAGCTGGAAAATTGCAAAGGTGCACATCTCATAGAACCAGTTAACTATGTTGAAATGACCTCATTAATTAAAGATAGTCTATTTGTCGCAAGTGACAGTGGGGGGTTACAAGAAGAGGCTCCAACATTTAAGAAATTTGTTGTTGTTTGCAGAGAAACAACGGAACGCCCAGAAGTTATTGAAAGTGGGTTTGGAGTCTTGGCAGGTACAACACAAGAAGATGTTTATAAAAACCTAAAATTAGCGCTCGAATTTAAACCAGAAGATAGGGAAAACCCGTTTGGCGACGGAAAAGCTTCGGAAAGAATTTTAATGAGTATATTATAAACAAATAAGAGCACAGTTTTCACTGTGCTCTTATTTTTTGTCTTTCAAAAATTTAAAAATCCCAAAGAGTGAACCTATACCGTACGATATATGCAAGGTAAGAAAACCTATCAAAGCGTAAAAAAACAAAGAAAAATCTTTGTGATTTAGAGAAATTCCAAATGAAGATAAAATATTCAATACAAAATACAAAATTAAAGGTATTGAAAAAATGACTTTGAGAAAGTCATCGAAGAATAGAATAAATGCAAAAAGTGTAATCAAGTAAACGACGAAAAACAATGGAATAAGATGCCTCAATCTGTAAGGATTTTCAGCAAACTTTTTACTGTAAGTAACCCAAAAACCGTTTGAAAAGTTATTTTTCCACAATTCTTTATACTTATCTCGCGCGAAATAGTAAGCTCTTGCTTGTGGAATCAACATAATCCTGTATCCTGAACCCTTCAACCGCAAGTTAAATTCGATATCTTGATTTCTTATCAAATTTTCATTAAAAAGACCAACTTTTTCAAATACTTCTCTTTTATAAACACCATACGCAACAGTATCAACATAAGTTTTTTCGACCGCGCCCAGTTTATACCTCGCTCCGCCAATACCAAATGGATGCTTTAAGATTTCAGCTATCGCCAAAGCTTTCTTCGATTCACTTCTTGGCAAAACTTCAACGACTCCACCCGCTATATCACACTCACTACTTTCAATTGCTTTTACACATTCTTTAATGTAATTTTTTGAATAAGAAGCGTGTCCACTTGCTATCATTACATATTCACCTGAAGAATTACGGATACCGATATTAAGCCCAGATGGGGTATAAACCTTTTCGTTTTCAATTAATTTAACCTTTTCTGGAAAACGCCCCACATACCTTTGAACTATATTACGTGTTTCATCGGTACTCATACCATCAATAACTATAATTTCAATATCTTCATATTCCTGCCCTAGTAAGCCATCAAGCACCTTTTGTATAGTCTTAGCCTCATTCCTAACAGGCAGCACAATGGATACCTTTTGCTCAGCCAATTTTATTTCCTCCTTGAAGTGATTTACCAATTACAATTATAACTTTTTTCGCCTTTTAATCAATACAACAAAGCATTTTAAGATATATATTTGTCTCTTAGTCAAACCTAATCAAATTTCGTGAAAAAATTCTAAATTATCTCTTGACTAATAGCAATTTTTGGTTTATTATAATTGTGAAAAAAATAACGTTATAAAAATAACAATTGTAATATTTCGTAGAATCGAGTTATAGATGAACATGAAAAATACATGATAAAGCTAATTAAAATGAACTAATTTTTGGAGGTGTGGTTAAGGTGACAAGGACATTCGATAAGGTCGAGAAGATATTGGAAAAGTACGGTTACAAGAAAGAGATGCTCATAAAAATTCTCCTTGAGGTTCAAAAAGAGTACAGACACATCCCAAGAGAGGTCGTTAACTACATAGGTGTCGCTTTAGGTATCCCACCTGCAAAGATTTACGGTGTTGCAACATTTTACGCGCAATTCTCCCTCAAACCAAAGGGCGAATACACAATTCTCATCTGCGATGGTACGGCATGCCATATGGAAGGTTCAATGAGTCTTGTAAAAGCTATAGAGGAAGAAGTGGGAATTAAGCCAGGTGAAGTCACGCCAGATTTGAAATTCAGCCTTGATAAAGTTGGTTGTCTTGGCGCTTGTGCTCTTGCTCCAGCTATGGTTATTAATGGAGAGGTTTACGGTAATTTGAAGCCAGAAAAGGTTAAGGAGATTCTTAGAAATTTAAAAGAAAGGAAGGCTGAGTAATATGGCAGTAGCTGTTGAAAGAAAGTTCAAAAATCCAGCTGATTTGTTGAGATACATAGAAGAATTAAAAATAAAGAGAGAAAAGAAGCTCCAAAAACCATCTATATACGTATGTGTTGGTACAGGTTGTACCGCGAGTGGTTCGAGAAAGGTTTACGCTAAATTCGTCGAAGTTATAAATCAAAAAGGATTGGATGTAAATATAGAAAAGATTGACGATGATGACACACCAGTGAAAAAAACAGGATGCTGTGGATTATGTTCGCTTGGCCCACTTGTAAAGATAATGCCATATGGAATTACATACAGCCATGTCAGTGTTAACGATGTTGAAGAAATAGTTGAGAAAACTCTTATGAAAGGTGAAGCAATTGAAAGGTTATTGCTCACAGACCCAATTACAGATAAAAAGGTTGAAAGGCTTGAAGATGCGACATTCTTTAAAAACCAAACATTTTACATAATGGAGGCAATAGGTACAAGCGAATGTGAAAGCATAGAGGATTACATGGCACGTGGTGGATATACTTCCCTTGCCAAAGTACTCTCTGGTATGGATAGAAAAGAGATAATAGAACAAATTAAAGCGGCTGGCCTGCGTGGTCGTGGTGGTGGTGGATTCCCAACGGGTTTAAAATGGGAGGCTGCCTATAATAGTAAAGGGGATATCAAATACGTTGTCTGTAACGCAGACGAAGGTGACCCAGGAGCATTTATGAACAGAACTTTGCTTGAAAGAGACCCACATTCTGTTCTTGAAGGTATGATTATCGCTGCGTACACAATCGGTGCGCAAAAGGGCTATGCGTACATCAGAGCTGAATACCCAATTGCAGTTGAGATGTTCAATAAAGCTATAGAAGATGCAAAAGAATACGGTTTGCTCGGTGAAAATATTTTAGGTACAGATTTCTCATTTGAATTGTACGTAAAAGAAGGTGCTGGAGCGTTTGTTTGTGGTGAGGAAACAGCTTTACTTGCATCTATCGAAGGTAAAAGAGGTGTACCAAGACCAAGACCTCCATTCCCAGCACAATCAGGTTTGTGGGGTAAACCAACGTTAATAAACAATGTTGAGTCTTACGCAAATGTACCAAAGATAATTAGAGATGGTGTTGAAAATTATAGAAAACGCGGTGTTGAAAAATCACCTGGAACGAAGATGTTCTCAGTCACAGGGCCTCTCAAACTTACAGGTATCATTGAAATCCAATTTGGTACAACGTTAAGATATATACTTGACAATATCTGCGGTGGTACATCAAATGGTCAAAAGATAAAGGCTATACAAATCGGTGGACCATCAGGCGCATGTCTCCCAGAAGAATTATTCGATTTACCTCTTGATTACGACACGTTGAAATCAGTAGGTGCAATGGTTGGTTCAGGTGGTATCGTTGCAATCACGGAAGATAGGTGTATGGTCGAAGTTGCAAGGTTCTTCCTTGATTTTACAAAGCGTGAGTCATGTGGAAAGTGTGTACCATGTAGGGAAGGAACAACACAAGCGTATAACATACTAGAAAAATTCACACAAGGTAAAGCTACTTACGAAGACCTTGAAACACTCGAACAATTGTCAGAAATAATCAAGACAGCATCATTATGTGGACTTGGTAAGACGGCTCCAAACCCAATTATCAGTACATTGAAGTATTTCAAAAATGAATACATCGAACATATAGAAGGTAAATGTCCGAGTGGAATGTGTACCGCGTTTAAGAAATACATTATCATACCCGAAAAGTGTAAGAGCTGTAGCTTGTGTGCGAGGAGTTGTCCAAATAATGCAATCAGTGGCGAAAGAGGTAAGCCTTACGTCATCGACCAGGATAAGTGTATTAAGTGCGGCTTGTGTGTAACGAAGTGTAAATTTGGCGCCATAGAACTTGTCGGTTAATTATTCGGGAGGGTGATGAGCAATGAAAATAAAAGTTAACGGTAGAGAAGTTGAAATTAGGAACGATGCAAGAAATGTTCTGGAAGCACTTAGAGAAGTGGGCATAGAGATACCAAACTTATGTTATCTCTCAGAAACTTCCGTTTACGGCGCATGTAGAATGTGCCTTGTAGAAGTCGATGGAAGAGAAATAACAACTTCATGTACACTTATGCCGAGGGAAGGAATGGAAATAAAGACACACACACCGAAGATTTACGAAATGAGAAAAGGTATACTCCAACTCTTACTTGCTTCTCACGATGGCGATTGTACAACATGTGAGATGAACGGAAAATGTAAACTTCAAAAGTATGCTCAAGATTTCGGACTTACAACAAATAGATTCGAAAAGATATCAAAGAAAACAATTACAGATAAAAATTCTATTATTGTTAGAGATAATGCAAAGTGTATACTCTGCGGTGATTGTGTAAGAGCATGTGATGAGATTCAAACAGTTGCAGCAATCGATTTTGCTTACAGGGGATTTGAAGCACAAGTTGTTCCTTCATTTGAAGAAAAACTTGAAAATACAGAATGTGTATTCTGCGGTCAATGTGTCGCTTACTGTCCAACAGGCGCTCTAGCTATAAGAAACGACGTTGACAAGGTTTACAAAGCAATTGAGGAAGGAAAGTACGTCATCGGTATGATTGCACCAGCAGTTAGAGCTTCATTACAAGAAGAATTCGGTATGGAAGACGATATAGCAATGGCTGGTAGAATGGTATCTATTCTAAAGATGATAGGTTTCAAAAAAGTATTCGATGTTGCATTTGCGGCCGATTTAGTTGCATATGAAGAAGCGCATGAATTTATGGAAAGACTCGAAAATGGTGAAAAGTTACCACAATTCACATCATGTTGCCCTGGCTGGATAAAATTCGCTGAACAATATTATCCAGAATATCTTCCAAACTTATCGAGTGTTAAATCACCACAGATGGCACTTGGAGCAATTATCAAAAAGTACTATGCACGAGAAATCGGTGTTAATCCAGAAGATATAGTTCTTGTTTCAATTATGCCATGTACCGCGAAGAAATTCGAAGCGGAAAGAGAAGAATTTGAAGGGGATATTGATATAGTCCTTACAACAAGAGAACTTGTTAAGATTTTCAAAGCAACGGGAATTGATATAAAGATGGTTGAACCGGAACCATTCGACAGACCTTACGGTCTTTCTTCTCAATCAGGATTGAGCTTTGGTAAGACAGGTGGAGTTTTGGGTAGCGTCGTAAAAGTTATAGAAGACAAAGTAAACGTTAAAAGAGTAAATACAAGAGAAATTGCTCAGGGTGTAAATTTAACAGAAGTGGAACTTGAAAATGGAAAAGTTGTAAGAGGTGTAGCTGTCTTCGGTCTTGGCAATGTTAGAAAGGTAATTAGTGACATAAAAGAAGGAAGGCTCAACGCAGACGTTGTTGAAGTCATGGCTTGTAACTATGGTTGTATCGGTGGCGGTGGACAACCATATCCAAACGACGTAAGAACAAGAGCAAGAAGAGCAAAGATTCTCAAGGAAACACAAAGTGTCGATGTACTTATATCACCAACGGAAAACTTCCATATGAGAGAACTTTACACAAAATACTTTGGAGCACCACTCAGCCACGAAGCACACGAAGTATTACATACTGAATACAAACACAGAAAGAGAATTGAAGAGGAAGAAATAGAAATACTCCCATTACCAGATGTTGAAGATAAAGTTTCCGTCAGTGTATGTCTCGGTACATCGTGCTATTCAAAAGGTTCATACGAAATTCTTGAAAACCTTATATCTTTAGCGAACAAAGAAGAATGGGCAAAGAACTTAGAGATTAAAGGTACATTCTGTGTAGAAAACTGTGGCATGGCACCAAACGTCGTAGTTAATGATAAAATAGTAGAGCAAGCAACAATCGAAAAAATAAAAGAGGTGGCGCTTAATGAACTTGGAAGAAAGAAAGGGGATCCTGAGGTTTCCAAAAGCAACATTTGAAAGGTTGAAGATTTACCATTCGCTGCTCACTCAACTTCAAAACGAAGGAAACGTTAAATACATTTCATCCGACGAGATAGCAGATATGCTCAGAATTACTCCAGAACAAGTTAGAAAAGATTTTTCATTTCTTGAAACAAACGGAAAGCCTAAGGTTGGATATTATATCCCGGAGTTACTTGCCGAATTAGATGAGTTATTTGGAACAAAAGATAGAGATAGCATAATCATAATTGGAGCGGGACATTTAGGACAGGCATTGGCAAATTACAAAGGTTTTAAAAACATAGGTACGCAAGTAGTTGCTATTTTCGATAACGATCCAGCGAAAATCGGTCAAATGGTTGGCGAGCTTATGATATTACCACTAAAAGATATTCCAAGAGTTATAAGAAGGTTCAAAGTAGAGATTGCAGCAATATGTGTTCCAGAAAGTTCAGCCCAAGAAGCCGCAGATTTGCTCGTTGGATATGGAATAAAAGCAATTTGGAATTTCTCGACAAAGATTTTAGATTTACCTAAAGATATCATAGTACAAAACGAAGATATAACAAGGGGACTGCTCGGAATAAAACATATGTTAATCGAAAGAAGACAAAGCGAAGCTGAAAAGTCTAACGTAACTAAATAATAAAAAATATTACATATAGTGAGGATGCGACCTCACAACGGCCACCACACCTTCCCACCCCGGTTTTTACCGGGGGATTTTTTTATCATTTTGTCATTTTATCAAACAATTATACAAAAAATCGGCTGCTCATAATTAAAGCAGCCGATTGATTTGTGATTTTAAAACATCACTTTACATTCCAAATTTCGTGGTACTCGTGAGGAGTCTCACAGTATTCACATACAAATTTACCATCAACTTGAATAAACGATGCCGAAACATTCTCTCCATGCGCTGGGTTTGTGATACAGTTTTCGTTTTTGCACCTAATTTCATCGAAATTATAAATCCTCGGTGGAAGCTGCAGTCTGTACTTTTCTACAACTCTGCTATCTTTAATTATATTCACTGTCGTATTCGGCGAAATGGCAGCTAATTTCTTTATTTCTTTGAACGAGAGGTATTTATCAGGAAGGCTTATGTACCCTTTGTAATTTCCATCAGCAGATTTGAATATTCCATCAGCGCTATCCACATCGTAAATTTTGAGAATTTTTCTGATTTTTACAATAGTATTGTAAATCTCTTCAGTTGTTTTACCTTTCGCTATATGGTCAATAACCGTACCATTACTGATGGGTTTAATTCCTCGCTTGCCTTCTTTAGCAACACCTTTTGTACCATCAACTATTGGAGCTGGGATTATAAAATCGTCAGGTAATTCTTCTCGTTTCTTTGTTGTGTCAAAATCCGCTAAAAGTGCACCACCAAGCATGGAAAGCAAAACAACTCTCACCCAATATCCATTAATCGCCTGATGTTCCCAACCATTTAGTGGAAGCGTGTCTAAGAATGTTGGAATTTCGGGATCGACTTTAGGTCTTGGAAGTGGATGGTAAAACTTTGTACCTTCTGGTATTTTATCAAGCATGTCTTTTCTGAATGTGACTGCTTTTTTCAAAAGGTGGGCTTTTTCGAGGATATCTTCTCCCATTCGTTCAAGTTGTAATCTTGTGAAGTACCAAATTGGTGCGGGATTGGTGGTTTCTAAATACTCATCTATCGAGCTATACAATCTAACTTCGAACCCATTTCTCTTCATTTTTTCAATATAACTTTTCGGCATTTGCAGTTCTTCCGGTGCTATTAAATCGACTTCAACATTTTTAAAGACTTTCAACCCATTGGCTTTTGAATGAACAGTTCTTCCATGTAACAAATCACCGACAAGTGCGATTCGAATATGGGAATTATCGAAGTTCATCTGTTCTAAAAAAGTGAATTCGTCTAGTAATTCTTGTGTTGGATGTTCGTGTTTACCATCTCCACCATTAATAAACGCTGGGCGTTCGATTCCGTGTCTCTCTGCGAATTCACCAACTTTTTGCTCGAGTAAGCGTGTAACACCTTCTAATCTTGTTCTGAGTATGAAAATTGAATACTCACTGTAACCCGTTAACATGTTAAAGGTATCTACATAGCTTTCTTGCTTATTAAAAGATGAGTGTTCTGAATCAAATACATTTACTTTTGCGTTTTTGTGGAATTTAGCGGCGTTTATAAACGATTCCTTTGTACGTGTGGAAGGTTCTACAAAGACGATGTATATACCTGTCTCTCGTTTGATTTGAAATTCTGAAACATCTTCTTTGTTTCTAATCTTTTCTTTTAACTTCTGCGTACTCTTATACAAGAAAAGTTGTTCCTCAACAGAAAAGTCGTTTATAACCGCAAGTGTCCTTCCCAAAAAGTCTCTCTTCATACAAAACCACTCCCCCCACGTTCTAAGTTTTCTTTCCTGTTTTCTTTTTTTCGTAAGCATAGTGTACACATTCTGCACAAAAGTACGCTATGCTTTGTATTCTATACCTATTGAATTATACCACAATCCAGAAAGTCTAAAAGAGATATAATGTAAAAAAAAGAGGTTCTGAAAGATTTCAGAACCTCTTTTTTAAAGATTACATATTGTATTTTTTCATACTTGATATATGAAGCAATCTTGACAAGATAACAAGTATTACAATTCCGACTGGTATGAGCACAAACACTGAAATTTTTGAAAAACCGAAAATTAAGTATAAGAAAAGTGAAACCAGTGCTGTTGTCATTGCGTATGGTATTTGTGTATTCACGTGGTCCATATGGTCTGAACCAGAGAATATCGAGGAAAGAACAGTTGTATCAGATATAGGTGAACAGTGGTCACCAAATATTGAGCCTGCGAAAACAACTCCAGCCATTACTGTAACAGAGAAAAATGCATCGCCAGTAATTTTGTAAGCAATTGGTATTGCAAGAGGTGTCATAATTGCCATTGTTCCCCATGATGTGCCTGTTGCAAAGGAAATAAGCATAGAGACTACAAAGATTATACTTGGTACCAAAGCAAATGAAGCATCTTCGCTTATCATAGAAATTACAAATTTTGGAAGCTCCATATCTTTTGTCACACTTCCAATGGACCATGCAAGTACAAGTATAGCACATGCGAGTAACATTAATTTCAAACCGTCAAGGAATGTCTTCATCATTTCAGAGACGTTCATAAGTCTAAATCCTGCAGCAATTAACATGCCTGTGATAACCATTGCGAAAGCACCCCAGAGCAACGCAGTTGCCGCATCCGCGTTTCCTAACTTTTCAATCAAAGTTGTTCCACCGGCTTTTGCGCCTGTATAATAAAATCCCCAGAGAGTTACTCCTATGAGAGCAACGATAGGTAAAACAAACGTCAGTATCATAGGTTTTTTAGTTATTGGTTCCCCAAGTTCGAAATCAACGTTAAGCATGGGCACTGCCCCATCTCTATATGTCTTTCCTTCTTTTCTCGCCCTTAATTCTGCTTTAAGCATTGGTCCAAAATCCCATTCGGTAATGGCAATTAACCCAACGAACAAAACAGTAAAAATACAATAAAAGTTAAACGGTATGCTTCCAAAGAAGGCTTTTATAGGAGTTACATCCTTTATTCCCGCAGCATCCATACCATTTTGAATCATAGATAATTGATATGCAATCCAATCAGAAATAAAGAATGTTGCCACAGGTGCAGAGGTAGAGTCAAGGATATAAGACAATTTTTCTCTTGATATCTTATGTTCTTCAAATATATCTCTTGTAACATTTCCAACAATGGCGGCATTGATGTAATCGTTGAAGAAAACAATTATTCCAAGAAGCCATGCGGTTACATTGGCCGTCTTCCTCGATTTTATACGCTTTTTTGCTCATTCTGACAACGCCATACTGCCTCCGAGTTTCCATATAAAAGCTATACCTGCTCCCATTAACAAATTGAAAAGGAGAAGTTTAGCATTCCATTCATCCGCCATAGAACCTATAATTTTGTCAAGCGAATACCCAACTGCGGCTATTGGGTTGAAAGAACTCAAGAGTAACCCACCGGTGAATATACCCAGGAAAAGAGAGAGAAGAACGTTTTTGGTGATGAAACTGAGAACAATAGCTACAAGTGGCGGCAATATAGACCAAGCTGTACCTTGCATCCTCCACACCTCCCAAAATAAAATAAATAAAAAATCTGGTACATTATAACATAATTTCTTTCAAACAGCGCGATTGAATTTATATTGTAACATTTAATCTGTATGTTATAATTTTCATGAATGAAATTTCAAAGTCATCAGGAAATATAAAATAATGGAAAGGAGCTATGTCAGATGATTTATCCACTCCCAAGTTGGGTTTACGAATCTGTGATTTATCAAATCTTTCCAGATAGATTTGCAATAGGTAAAGGAAAAACAGTGCATGATAAAGCACATCTTTACACAAAAAGAGGTGGAAAAATTGTTGAATGGAACACATTACCAAAAAATAAGCCAAATATTGAACATTGTTTTGAATTCTACGGCGGAGATTTGTGGGGAATTGCTGAAAAGATAGACTATTTGAAAGACCTTGGCGTAAATTTGATTTATACAACTCCAATTTTCCTCTCACCTTCTAACCATAAATACGATATTATAGACTATATGAAAATCGATCCCCAATTCGGTGGTGAAGCGGCGTTCAAGTATTACCTAAAAAAAGCAAAAGAAAATGGATTTAGAGTTATGCTTGATGGTGTCTTTAATCACCTGAGTAAAGAAAATAAATGGTTTAAGAGTGCACTTAGAGGTAAAAAAGAGCATTTAGCTAAATTTTCATTTTATAAAAATGGTTACAGGACGTGGCAAAACGTTGATGGTATGCCTGAATGGAATTGGGAGGAAACTTCTGTTAGAGAATACTTATTAAATGTTGTGGAGCATTACTTGAAAATGGGAGTAGATGGTTGGAGGTTGGATGTCGGATTCGATGTTGGATACGTTAATAATGCGCTTATAACATCAAGGGCAAAATCTGTATCAATTGAGAAGTATGTTGTAACGGAAACATGGAATTTCCCATCTAATTGGGAAGTGGTTGATGGGATAATGAATTATCATTTCAGGGAAAGTGTAATTGGCTGGTTGAATGATAGTCTTAAAAACATCGGTTACGCGCTTCAAAGCGCTTACGATAAAACACCGAATATTTACGGTTGTTGGAACATGTTGGATAGTCACGATACTCAAAGGATTGCAACCGTTTTGCCAGATAAAGATTTAAGGAAACTCGCGATAGTCCTACAATTCACTTATCCCGGTGTACCTTTTGTTTACTACGGAAGTGAAATTGGTATGGAAGGCGGTTGGGATCCAGAAAATAGAGCTGGTATGATATGGGATGAAAAACGATGGGACAACGATTTAAGAGAGTTTTACAAAAAGCTAATCAAGATAAGAAAAACAGAGACTGCTCTTAAAATAGGAACATTTGAAATTATAAACGATGAACCTTTAGCCTTTTTAAGAAAAGCACCGTACGTACTCGATGATGTTATAGTTGTTGTTAACAAATCAGAAAAGCAAGAAATTGCTCTCTCTGTACCTGATGGAAGACTCCTTGCTGGTACGTGTTTTGTTGACTTATTCACCAACGAAGAGTTTTGGATTGTTGGTGGAATACTAAGAATAAATGTTCCAGCCAAAGGTTTCAGAATACTCAAGGCAACAAATAAAACCAAAGGTAATTACAACCAATATAAAAGAATTTATTGATTATTAATTTAATATATATTTCCATGGGGGGAATTTCAATGAATAAGGGGCGTAGGTGGGGACGTAAGGGAAGTGTACTTGTCGCTGTACTCATTATTCTTATTGTCATAGTGATGATTTTAACGAAATTGCAGTTTTTATTGTCAATAAGACTGAAAGGCTATCCATGATAAACGGGAATAAATTAAAAATAATTTCAAAGATTTAACGAAGACTTAAGTTGAAAATTAAAGAGGTGTGTGGTAAAAGTATTGTATCTCAAAATACAAAACACCAAATACACCGAATATTTTGTCGTGGGGGGAAAAGTATGTCAGAGGAAAAGAGAAACCAAAAAAAAGAAACAGTCGTTGTGCTTGATTTTGGATCCCAGTACACTCAACTTATCCTTCGAAGAGTAAGGGAGTTGGGTTTTTATTGCGAACTGTTGCCTTACGATGAGCCTTGGGAAAATGTTGAAAAACTGTCACCTGTCGCATTTATTCTATCCGGTGGACCTTCCAGCGTTTACGATGAAAATGCACCAAAAATACCTCAGTATGTTTTCGATTCCAATCTTCCAGTGCTCGGTATCTGTTACGGATTACAGGCAATCGTTCACCAACTTGGTGGGAAAGTAGAAAAATCAACTCATAGAGAGTTTGGGCCAGCAACGTTAAATGTAATTAAACATGTTGGAATCTTCCAAAATTTACCGAATTCTTTCACAGTTTGGATGAGTCACTCAGATAGAGTGGAAGTTTTACCTGAAAACTTCGAAGTTATAGCTAGAAGTGAAAATTCACCTTATGCAGCTGTTAGAAGTATCGACGATAGATTTTATGGAGTACAATTCCATCCTGAAGTTGCCCACACTCAATTTGGTAAGCAGATTCTTGAAAATTTCCTAAAGAAAGTAGCCAAACTCAATCCAAATTGGAAAATATCAAACCTTGCCGAACAGATAATAGAAGATTTGAGAAGAAAAATAGACGGAAGAGTTATACTTGGGCTATCCGGTGGTGTAGATTCTTCGGTTGTAGCCATGTTACTTCACAAAGCAGTACCAGACAAATTTATACCGATATTCGTCGATACGGGACTGCTAAGGAAAAATGAATGTATCGAAGTAGTTAAACAATTCGAAGAAATAGGCATACATATACACTATGTTGATGCCTCCGAGAAATTCTTGGAGGTGTTAGATGGTGTGGAAGACCCGGAAGAAAAAAGAAAGAGAATTGGTCACACGTTCATAGATGTTTTTTATGAAGAAGCAATGAAATTAAAAGAAAAGTACGGAGATATCAAATACCTAGCTCAAGGAACACTCTATCCGGATATTATCGAAAGTAAAGTTGCCGAAAGAAAAGCCGGTGCGAAGATAAAGACACATCACAACGTTGGTGGGTTACCAGAGAAATTACCATTCGAAATTATCGAACCACTGAGATATTTCTTCAAAGATGAAGTAAGAATGTTAGGTCAAGAAATTGGCTTACCGTCAAGTATTTTGAAACGTCATCCATTTCCAGGTCCAGGATTAGCTGTGAGAATCATCGGATCTGTAACAAGAGAAGCTGTAAAAACATTGCAAGAGGCTGATTTCATATTCATAGAAGAACTTAAAAAATGGGACCTTTACGACAAAGTCTGGCAAGCATTTGCCGTATTATTACCGATTAAAAGTGTTGGAGTTATGGGAGATTACAGAACATATGAAAATGTTATCGCACTCAGAGCGGTAACAAGTGAAGATGGTATGACAGCGGATTGGGCAAAATTACCACACGATTTTCTAAACCATGTGGCGAAAAGAATTGTCAACGAGGTAAAAGGAGTAAACAGAGTGGTTTACGATATCACATCGAAACCACCTGCAACAATCGAATGGGAATAAAAAATTAATTCTGTAAGAGAATCATCGTTACGTCGTCCTCCTGTAAGGAGGACGTTCTTTCTTTTAGCACTTTAAGGTATATCATCTCTAAATTGTCGTCAGGACTTACTAAGTTAACTAACCCTTCGGTTGTAAGCATACCACCTTTTGTTTTTTCTTCGGTTATCCCATCGGTGTACAGTAGCAACTTTCCATCAGATAAGTTGAAAACGTTTACAACCTCTTCAGTATAATCTTCAGAAAAACCAAACCCAATAGGTGGAATGTTAGTTGTACTTAATATTTCTTTTTTTGAGATATTCACCGGTGAAGGGTGACCAATATCAAGGAACTTAAATATATCATTTTCGAGTTTTCCAAATATCGCTGTGAAGTATATACCTTCAAGTTGATATTTTTTCAATTCATTCTCAATCAAAAATGGTACACCATGTAATGGTGGATCAAAGGAAAGTACGATGTCAAAGATTGTTCGTAGCAACATACTAACAAGAGCAGCCGCAACACCGTGACCACTGATGTCTATTATACCAACCCATGGAGGGTTATAGTAAATCATATCTCCACCAAGCCCAACGGATGGTCTGTAGAAAAACTTAACGTTATCCATATCCTGTGGTACAAATGCCTGCTGAATTTTTATCGCAAGGGACATATCATTATCCATCTTTTCCGCGTCAGAAAATAGTTCTATAGCTCCTATAACTTCACCATCAGGTTTAATTGGAATACCAAAAACAGAAAACGGCCTTCGCTTACCACTTTTCGTTAAACCGTAAACAGCAAACGGCACTTGAACTGGAATACCATTCTTTATTGCTTGGTAAAGCGGACATAGTTCCGTTGAACAAACTGGTATTCCCGTTCTATCAACGTGATTTAGCACCTGTTTAGCGCACGGTTTCCCAATAACATCTTCTGGTGAATAGCCTGTTAATTTCTGAGCCGCTTTGTTCCAAAATACAATTACCCTATCTTTAGAGACAATGTAAGCAGGTATATTTAAATCCATAAGAAAATTAATGACATTCTCTTTTTCTAAGTAACTTAAAAGTTTATACATATATTCACCTTCCTATATTTTCTATTATCTTTGCTATCTTCTCTGAATAAATTCTGTACGAATCAAAATTAATTAATTCTTCACAAGTTAGTTTTAAATCTTCATTTATTTGGATAGCAGGAATATCATTAGCCAAGACTTTACCAGTTGGAATAATTAAATGTGCTTTCGTGTTTGGGAGAATTTTTACGATTTCATCGACATAAAAGACATTTGGAAAATTGTATTCATTATCTGATGAAATTATAGTAACGTTATTATTTTTTTCTCCACTTTTTGCAAAAAAGCTTAATAGAACCTTGTGAGGAGTATAAAAGCAAGTCTTATCAACCAAGAAATAAACTTTTCCAAGTAATTGGTTCTCATCGGGTTGTATGGGGATTTGGTCTTTTTTGACAAGATGGTCTTTGTATCTAACATAGAGCTCCTGATAGAGTTTTTCTGGCTGAGAAATGAGCATTGAGATAATTGCCAATGGAATTGTTTCATCACCGTCTGAAGCGTAACGTAAATCAAAAATAGTAATAGAAGAATCAGATGATTCACCAGCAATTTCTTCCATTTTTTGCGTTACGTATTGCATATCTTCTTTTGATAATATTTTAAACGAATTGATTTTAACAACTAACGCCTTATCTAATTTTATCAAATCGATTATGTTTCTTTTTTCTTGGAACTTTTCAATTCCTTTTAAATAAATCGTTTTTTGAACGGACGATTGTGGAGATTTATAAACAATTTGAATAGAATTGGCATCGATTATCTTTAAATAATATGTCAATAACTTTTCTACAAATGCGTACTTTGCTTCAAATTCGCTAAGGTTTGGGTAAAGTTTGGCATATCTTTCGAGAATTGTATCAATAGGTTCGCCGTTTATCGAGATTATTTTCGAACCTTCTGAAATTTCACAATTTGTCTCGTAAACAAATACCTCATTATCAATGTATTTAAATTTTAAAGGCAGAATTTTATCAACACGCCTAATCGGTATTTCTATACGCGTCGTACCGTCATTTAATTCCGATAAAACAGGTGCTACATTCATAGCAAACTGATAGGGTGTCATACGTGAGTTAAATTGTACATTTCGTGTTCTAAATTTGTTTCTGAAATTTGGGTTGTAACACTCCACATGTCTATCGTAAATATACTCTTTTACGACCTCAAAATCAACTTGAAGCGCAAAAGGGGAGTATCTAAAATGTTCGTAAACGTATATGGCTAATCCACCTATAACAAAGACAATTATTATAAACCAAAAGGTAAAATTTGGAACTTTCATAAACTTCACCTACCTCAGATACTACGTAAACTTGTTTATTTAATTATAACACATGATAATTTAAAAGGTGTTATAATATTATTTAGAGTTTAAATTTCTTAATAATTTCCTATTGGGGGTGTTCATTTTGTCTTCATTCGATGAAATTGTTAATCGCAGGGGAACAGATAGTTTTAAGTGGGATATGATCTTAAATATGCACGGTGAAGATATACTCCCTATGTGGGTTGCAGATATGGATTTTAAAACTTCGGAGAAGATTATAAAAGCACTTATCGATAGGGCAAATCACGGTATCTTTGGTTATACCTACCGCTCGGAAGAATATTACGAAGCAATCACTAACTGGTACAAGTCAAGGTACGAGGTTGAAATTGAAAAAGAGTGGATTGTTAATGGTCCAGGGGTTGTCCCTATGATATCGTTCGTAATAAATATATTCACACAGCCCGGAGACAAAGTCATCATACAAACACCAGTTTATCCACCTTTTTTCAGAGTAGTTGAAAACAACGGAAGAAAAATAGTTGAAAATAAACTTATCAAAAAAGATGGAAAATGGCTAATAGATTATGAAAATCTCGAAAAATCAGTAGATAATAGAACGAAAATGTTAATCCTCTCAAACCCACATAATCCGGTTGGAAGAGTATGGAGTATCGAAGAACTCACAAAGTTATACGAAATAGCAAGGAGATATAATCTTGTAATCGTGTCTGATGAAATCCACGGCGATATCGTCTATAGTCCCTCCAAATTCACAAGTTTTTTAAAAATAGCGAAAGATAATGTTATCGTACTGAATTCACCAGGGAAAACGTTTAATATAGCCGGATTGCCAAATGCGTACGGTATCATTCCAGATAAAGCTTTAAGGCAGGCTTATAAAAATTACATCGAAAACCTTGAGCTTTTAATTGGAAACATTTTTTCTTTAGAGGCATTGAAATCTGCTTACAATTCACCTGAATGGGTAGATGAGTTAGTTGAGTATTTAAAAAACAACAGAGATTACGCTTATAAATACATTAAAAGGAATTTACCACTTCTTGAACCGTCACTTCCGGAAGGTACTTACCTTATGTGGATCGATTGTTCAAAAGCTAACTTGGAAAATCCACACGAATTCTTTTTAAAAAACGCACGCGTTTATTTAAATGATGGTGCAGAGTTTGGTGATAAAAATTGTGTCAGGCTCAATTTTGCATGTCCTAGGAGTTTGTTAAATGATGGACTTGAAAGAATGAAAAAAGCGTATGACAACGCCTTAGAATTTGAGGCATTTAGATTACCAGATGAAAGGTTTGAGATATGTCGTAATATAAGAGAAGAAGTATTCGTAAATGAACAAAACATAGATAAAGAGCTTGAAATAGATGGAAAAGATGAAGAAGCCATTCACTTTATTTTAAAGCACTTCTCAAAACCCGTTGCGGTAGCGAGGGCAAGAGATATAGGAGATTACTGGAAAATAGAACGTGTTGCTGTACTTTTGAATTATCGTGGGTACGGATATGGAAAGACGATAATGGAACACATTGAAAGATTTCTAACAAGTTTGGAGAATAAAAAGATCGTCCTGAACGCTCAAAAACAAGTTAAAGACTTTTATGAAAAACTGGGATATAGACAAGTTGGGGAAGAATTTTACGAAGCCGGTATACCACATGTAAGAATGGAGAAAAGAGTATGAAAATTGAGACATCAAAAACCATCGTAATATTATTTTTATTGACATTTGTATCGATTTTTGCCGATTTTACCGATTTTAATCTTATTGATGAAACTCAATACGACTTAAATCACTTGATTTACAATAGCGATTTTATAACCAATCCACTCACCATGTTAAGTGGTTTGTCTTTTTTGCTCGATGAACATATAAACAAATCTGTTCCTAAATCATCATTTTTAAACTTTTTAGATAATTTTGATACCCTAGAATTTTCGCTGCTTGCTTTGACTACAGCGTTAATAATCTATCCATTTGATAATTACACTGCGTTTACAGTTGTTGAAAGCTTCGCTGTAAGTGCCGGGTTAACTGCTTTAATCAAAGTTCTCATAGGTCGCGCAAGACCTTACAATAATTTAGGTGCGTTTGTTTTTGAACCATTTAATCTTAACCGTGATTACCAGTCGTTCCCTTCAGCACACAGTGCACTTAGCTGGGCTATTTTTACACCTGTTGCCAAAAGATTCGGAGATATATGGTACGCAATTCCTGTCGTATTTTCGTTGCAACGAGTTTGGTCCAACAATCATTGGGCTTCTGATGTGTTGTTTGGCGCTTCGATAGGTTATAACATAGGAAGCCAATTTTACGATGCAAGAAAGGAGGAATAAAATTTAAAATGTACATATACGAATACGATAAAACTATCCCATTCAACTTAAAGAAGGAAGAGAAAGAAGGTTATACACTTCTGACATTTGATACTGTTTACGAACCAGATATACCTGAATCAAAGAGAATTTACGTTTATCAATACCATGCACAGAATCCATGGATGAAGATGATTTTTCTGCATGGTATCGGAAACGGTCATATTCCTTATCTAATGTGGTTTGGTGAACATTTTGCAAAAGAGGGTATCGAAACATTCTTTGTAATCCACCCATACCATGCGGAACGTGCGAAACCAGAATGGGAAGGTGGTGAACCATTCTTTCACCATTCACCAGCTCATTGTATAGTAAGGTTTCATCAAGCTATAAAAGACGTTAGAAGGACTGTGGATTTGTTAGAAAGCGATGAATCTTTCAAACACCTGCGAAGACTGCCTTTAAGCGTTATGGGTTTCAGTTTCGGTGGAATGATAACCACTATGACTTTGGCATTAGACAAAAGATTTGACGCCGGTGTACTCGCGTTTACCGGCGGTGATTGGCGATGGATAAACTGGTACTCTCCTTACGTGGAACCTGTAAGACAAGGTTACGCAAAGTACAGCAACGAATGGGGCTGCAAAGATGAACAAAAGTGTATCGAATTAAGAAAAGAAAGCAGAAAAAAAGTACACACTCTTAAGTCGATAGAACAAATATTCGAACTTAAACCTACTTGCTTTCATTACGATCCGATATCGTACGCTGTTTTTGTTAATCAACCAGTTTTGATGTTCCAAGGCGTATTTGACAAAGTTATCCCTTCACAAGCATCAAATGGACTTTTTAGATTATTACCAAACGCTAAAAAAGTCGTAGTTCTATCTGGACACAAATCTTCGTATATTTTCAGAAGATTTATCTCGAGAAATACGGTGAAGTTTTTAAACAATATAATTATGGAAAAAGCCGTATAGAGTTTAAATTTATCTCGCAGACACACTCTTTGCCTTCTTTTTCAATGAGAGTATAACACCCAAAGCTACCGATAACAACGCTGCAACAAGCACTCTATAAGACGATGGTAGTAAAAACGTCACAGTATGAGCAGGTATCCAGAAAAACGGAATGGTCTTCAAGACCACAAAATTGGCAAATGTCTTCCAGTCGATGTACGATAGGGCTTTATCTAAATTGATTTCGAACATTTTAGATAATTTCCCTTCGGATAAATCAATATACGCATCTGTTATACGATGAAACGCCATAAACGTTGGTGCAAATATTAAATTCATCAGTACACTTGTGTAAAACGCTTGGAAAAATTTTCTTGCTTTTGAATAATATGGGAGCAAGTTTTTATCAAGTAAAGCTGTGGTACCACTTCCAAATAATTCAAAAACGGCAACAAAAACTATCCCAAGAAATCCCCAAACTATAAACCTGTAAATTAAGCCAACTGGCATTACATAATGACCTTTAATTATCCTTAAAGCTAATATCTCACCGAAGGTTGCAAGTATTCCAACTTTAAGAAAACCTAATATATACGGATGAGCTGCGTTAAAAATTAAGTAAGCAGCTCTTGTTTTATCATATATGAGCAAGAAGGCCAAAAGAATAAAGAAAAGTATGGAAAATATATCCGCTTTTTTCAAAATGCTCCCCCCTCAAACTATGTAATTTTCAAATCAACTATTTCAAACCAATTATCGCCGCAAACCTTTTCTTTGTATTTTCCTTTCGATAAGAGTAAAAATACTCTGTGTGTTTGTAAGTATCAATCATGGAGAACTCGATGTGCTCTACTCCTACAGACTTAAGTGTCAGCTCTACAGCCTTCCAAAGATCCACGTGAACTTTGCTCCCAAATTCTTTTATAACTTCCCTACCGAATTTTAAGAAAAACTTCTCAGCAACATCTTCGCCCACTTCAAAACTATCTGGTCCTATGGAAGGTCCAACTGTAACGAATATATCTTGCGGAGAAGAATTAAACTCTTCGTTCATTTTCAAAATAAGTTCTTTCGCAATTTCAATTAACGTCCCTCTCCATCCGGAATGCGCAACACCTATAACCTCATTATTTGGATCGTAAGCTAATATCGGCATACAATCCGCATAAGTTGTTACAAGAAACAATCCTCTTTCATTTGTGATAAGTCCATCAACTTCTCTTAGCTTCCTTTCCCAATACGGCTCACCAATATCTTCCGACGTAACAACCTTGATGTTCTTGCTATGCACCTGATGAGAAAATACACACCTTTGAGGTGAAATATTGACACATTTGGTTAAAAACTCAAAATGTTTAGGAAATTCATCATTTTTAACGGACATATCCAATTCGCCCAATTCTTTCTTGGCTTCATCATCCTTTATTATCCGTGTAGTGAATAAGTGCTCGATGCCTTCGAACTGCAAAAACATAGGCGATTGGGCTATTATCGTACCACCAATTTCTTTTAGAATATAATTCCCAACATGAAACTTCATCTGGTCACCTCCGCGTTTTAGAAAAGCAATCATAAAAGTCAAAACAATTATACATTCTTTTTTGCTTATTTCAAATTTTTCCAAAGACTTTTTGGATGTGTAAAGACGTAATTTTAAGCTATAAAAATGTAATTTTTCTCGGCTATAGCTCTTTAAATCTCTTCTATACTTTTGAATGCATTTTTTTAATTGCACCGTTAACATTAGAAATAAAGTGGTAATAGTGTTATACTGAATATTGGAAAAATCTTTTTTCTAAACTACTAAAACTATTACAAAATGAAAGGGGGCATTTACCTTGAAAGTCATAACCCAGGACGAAGCAATTAAGTTTATAAAACCAGGAATGACAATTATGATTGGTGGTTTTTTGGGTGTTGGCACACCTGAAGGCATTATCGATAAGATCGTTGAAAATAGGATAGACAATCTTACAGTCATAGCAAACGATACTGCGACTCCAGAACGTGGTATTGGGAAACTGATTGTAAATAAACTCTGTAAAAAAGTCATTGTTTCACACATTGGGACAAACCCAGAAACCCAAAGACAGATGATAGTTGGTGAACTCGAAGTTGAACTCGTACCTCAAGGAACACTAGCAGAACGCGTGCGCGCTGGAGGAGCAGGACTTGGTGGAATCTTAACACCGACTGGTGTCGGAACAATAGTTGAAAATGGCAAGCAAATTATAGAGATTGAAGGGAAAAAGTATCTTCTCGAATTACCACTCAAAGCGGATGTCGCTTTAATAAAAGCAAAAAAGTGTGATTATTATGGAAATTTGGTATACAACTTTACAGCGGAAAATTTCAATCCGCTTATGGCTATGGCAGCAGAATTGGTCATAGTCGAAGTTGAAGAAATAGTTCCTGTAGGAGCGATAGCACCAAACGAAGTTAGAACACCCGGTGTATTAATAGATTACGTTGTCGTAGCGGGGGTGAAGTGATATGCCAGTTGATCCAAAAGAAAAAATAGCTAAAAGAGTTGCCCAAGAACTAAAGGAAGGAGATCTGGTAAACCTTGGTATAGGCTTACCAACGTTGGTTGCGAATTATATACCAAAAGGAGTGCATGTGTTCTTCCAAAGTGAGAATGGAATAATAGGAATGGGACCTGAACCAGAAGAAGGTTTTGAAAATAAAGATTTAACAAACGCAGGGGCAGGCTTTGTAACAGCTTTACCGGGAGCCATGACATTTGATAGTGCCTTTTCTTTTGCGATGATTAGAGGCGGACACCTTGATATAACTGTACTTGGTGGATTGCAAGTAGACGAAGAAGGACATTTGGCAAATTGGATGATACCCGGCAAAATGATTCCAGGTATGGGTGGCGCAATGGATTTAGTAACAGGTGCAAAGAGAGTTATTGTCGCAATGACGCATACCGCTAAAGGCGAACCAAAAATACTTAAAAAATGTACATTACCATTAACATCTATAAGAAGAGTTGACTTAGTGGTAACCGAGTTAGCCGTGATAAGACCTACAGACGAAGGATTAGTACTCGAAGAAATAGCAGAAGAAACCACTTTGGAAGAAGTGATTAAATTAACGGAAGCAAAGTTAATAGTTTCCGAAAATCTCAAAAGATTCTGAGAAACCAATTGATTTGATTTTTCGAGTCCTGCAGAAAGGTTTGGAGGTGAATGTAATGTCAAATAATTCAGATAACAGAGAATTTCCAAAAGCTGTGATTAGACTTAGAATGAGCCAAGCAGATGCACACTACGGTGGAAATCTTGTTGATGGTGCGAAGATGCTCCAGCTTTTTGGAGATGTGGCAACAGAGCTTCTTATCAGGTTTGATGGAGATGAAGGTTTGTTCAGAGCATACGATAACGTAGAATTCCTTGCACCAGTGTACGCTGGAGATTACATAGAAGCACGTGGTGAAATTGTTGAAGTTGGCAGAACTTCGAGAAAAATGAAATTCGAAGCGTACAAAGTAATAAGGTCAAGACCTGATATAAACGATAGTGCAGCGGAGGTACTTGAAGAACCCATATTAGTCTGCAAAGCAAGTGGAACTTGTGTTGTACCAATTGAGAAGCAAAGATATAAACATGAGAAATGAATAAAGTATCTGCGAGGTGGCTAATATGGAAAAGCTTATAATTACCGTTGCTGTAACAGGCGCTGAAGTAACCAAACAACAACAACCAAATTTACCTATAACTCCAGACGAAATTGCGGAAGATGTTTACAGGTGCTGGAAAGCTGGCGCATCAATTGCTCATATACACGCACGCCTTCCGGATGGCACTCCAACACAGTCTAAAGAAGTTTACGCTGAGATAAAACGTAAGATAAGAGAAAAAGGTTGCGATATCATTATCCAATTTTCAACAGGTGGGGCAGTTTGGCATAAACCTGAAGAAAGAATCCAATGTCTTGACGCAGAACCAGAAATGGCAACTCTTTCGGCTGGTTCATGTAATTTTGGCGATGACGTATTCATGAATTCACCATCGTTTATGGAACTATTAGCCATGAGTATGAAAGAGAAAGGAATAAAACCCGAGATAGAAGTATTCGAACCTGGAATGATAGAAAACGCATTGAGACTTGTGAAGAAAGGCTTACTTGAATTGCCTTTACACTTCGATTTTGTATTAGGTGTACCTGGTGCGATGACTGGAAATATAGAAGACCTTGTTTTCTTAGTCAACAAATTACCAGAAGGCTGTACATGGTCAGTTGCCGGTATAGGTAGATACGAATTACCGTTAGCCGTACATGCCATCGTTATGGGAGGTCATGTACGGGTAGGTTTCGAAGATAACATATATTACCGAAAAGGTGAACTTGCCACATCAAATGCCCAATTGGTAGAGCGAATTGTGAGAATTGCACACGAAGTTGGAAGGGAAATTGCAACTCCAGATGAAGCAAGGAAAATTCTCGGCATTAGGAGGGAAGATAAATGAAAAATGTAAAGGGTTGCCCATTTGGCACGCATAGAGTTATCGAACCGAAAGGTACACTCCCACAAGCAGCACTTAAGATAGACAACGACATGGAAATATACAGAAATGAAATGCTTATCGATGTGAAAACACTCAACGTCGATTCCGCAAGTTTTACGCAAATTGAAGAGTCATGCCATGGCAACGTTGAATGTATTAAAGATGCCATATTAAAAATTGTTCAAGAACGTGGAAAGTTGCAAAACCCAGTTACCGGTTCCGGTGGAATGCTCATCGGTGTTATCGAGGAAATTGGTCCAGACTTTCCCACAGATTTAAAAGTCGGAGATAAGATAGCAACACTTGTGAGCTTGTCCTTAACTCCCTTAAGAATCGATGAGATTATAAAAGTCAACGTGGAGACAGACCAGGTTGATATAAAGGGAAAAGCTATACTCTTTGAGAGCGGTATTTACGCCAAGTTGCCAGATGATATACCAGAAAAATTAGCTCTTGCCGTTCTTGATGTAGCGGGCGCACCAGCGCAAACACAAAAACTCGTTAAACCGGGGATGACTGTTTGTATAATCGGTGGCGGTGGAAAATCTGGTGTACTTTGTGCGTACGAAGCTATGAAAGCTGTCGGAAAGGATGGAAAGGTCATAGTCGTTGAATACTCACCTGAAAATGCAAAGCGTATTGAAGATTTGAAATTGGCACACCATGTGATAATTGCCGATGCGACCAAACCTGTTGAAGTATACCAAAAGGTAATGGAAGTTACAGGTGGTAAATACTGTGATGTTGTTATAAACAACGTCAACGTGCCAGCAACCGAGATGTCATCGATACTTATAACAAAAGACGAAGGTATAGTTTACTTCTTCAGTATGGCAACTTCGTTTACGAGAGCCGCACTTGGAGCGGAAGGTGTTGGAAAAGATGTGACAATGATAATAGGAAATGGATACACAAAAGGGCATGCTGAAGTTGCGCTTAATATACTGAGAGAATCAAGAGAAATAAGAGAATTATTTGAAAAATTATATGTATAAAATAGACAAATTTTGGCAAATTTTTGGAGGTGCTCGTGATGGCAAGGTATTTTAAAGACATTCCCCTTTGGAAAAATGTGACAGAAGAAGAATGGAACGACTGGCGATGGCAAATTAGAAACAGGATAATGGACGTTGACACGTTAAAGCAAGTTATTAACCTCACACCAGAGGAAGAAGAAGGTGTGAGAAACGCGCTTAAGACGCTAAGAATGGCTATAACACCTTATTATGCAAGCCTTATGGATCCAGACAACCCAAAATGTCCAATTAGAAGACAGGCAGTACCCACTGCGAAGGAACTTTTCACATCGCAATGGGATATGACGGATCCACTCCACGAAGATGAAGATTCACCAGTGCCCGGTCTTACACACAGATATCCAGACCGTGTACTCATGTTAGTTACTGATATGTGTTCTATGTACTGTAGACACTGTACAAGGAGAAGATTTGCGGGTCAACACGATAGGGCAAGAACCAAACAGGAAATTGATGCGATGATTGAATACGTAAGAGAAACTCCACAAGTGAGAGACGTTCTCATATCAGGTGGAGACGGTTTGCTCGTTGGAATTGAGATGTTAGAATATATCCTCAAAGAATTGAGAAAAATAAAACATGTTGAAATCATCAGAATTGGTACAAGAACTCCAGTAGTGCTGCCACAAATGATAACACCTGAACTGACAAACATGTTAAAGAAATATCATCCAATTTGGATAAATACACACTTTAACCATCCAAAAGAAATAACACCAGAATCATCAAGGGCATGTGAAATGTTAGCAGATGCCGGAATACCCCTTGGGAATCAATCTGTTTTACTGAGAGGTATAAATGACAGTCCTTACATAATGATGGAGCTCGTTCACCAACTCGTTAAAATCCGTGTGAGACCTTACTACATCTACCAGTGTGACCTTTCACAAGGCTTAACTCATTTCAGAACATCTGTTAAAAAAGGACTTGAGATAATGGAAGCACTGATTGGTCACACATCAGGCTTCTGCGTTCCATGGTTTGTTGTTGACGCGCCAGCTGGCGGTGGAAAGATAAGAGTTATGCCTAATTACGTCATATCAATGTCGGACCATACAGTCATACTGAGAAACTACGAAGGTGTTATCGTCGCATACCATGAACCAGAAGACACGGAAAGCGACGTTGATGATAGCGAATACAGAGAAAAATACAAATTCTCAGGCGTTGCTTCACTCTTCACCGATAAGAAAATAAGTATCGAGCCCGCACACCTTGAAAGACATGAAAGAATAAAAGAATGGAAGGAAAAGAAAGGCAAATAAGAGGAGTGAGATATATGGATATAAACGATTTCTACATTGGTCAGGAATACATAGTTAAGAGAATAGTTACAGATGAAATGGTAAAATTATTTGCTGAAGCAACTGGAGATAAGAATCCTGTGCATCTTGATGAAGAATACGCAAAAAATACAATATTTGGTGGAAGGATAGCACATGGCATACTTTCACTTGGAATAATCTCATCAGTACTCGGTACAGAATTCCCGGGCGCTGGGACAATATACTTAATGCAAAATGCAAAGTTTAAAAGACCAGTTTACGTTGGCGAAGAAGTAACGGTTAAACTCATAGTAAAAGAAATAGATAAAGATAAAAGAAGAATATTGCTTGACACCGTTGTTGTTAAAGAAAATGGCGAAAGTGCTATCGAGGGAGAGGCTTTAGTGAAAATATAATGGTATCCGACGTATTCAACGAAGATAAAGGAAAACTCATTAACGCTGTCTTAAATTCTAAAACTTTAGCCATTATTGGTTTAGAAAAAAACACTGGAAAGACTGAGACACTCAACTTTGTGGTTGAAAATATAAAATCCAAAAGAAAAATAGGATTAACATCAATAGGCACGGACGGTGAGGAAAAAGATATTGTATTTGGAACCCTCAAACCGTCCGTGTATGTTGATGAAAATTTTCTGTACACAACAACGGAAGTTTTTTTCAAACAAAAGAAGTTACTCTCTGAAATTATACACGTTTCAAAGCAATCAACCCCAACTGGTAGATTAATAATAGCGAGGGCTCTTGAAAAGGGAAAGATAATCCTTTCAGGCCCACAATCGACACATTGGATGCAAGAAATAGTAAAATTTCTGAGCAATTACACCGATATAGTCGTAATAGATGGTGCGCTTTCACGCTTTAGCCAAGGTAATCCCTCAATTGCGGATAGTATAGTATTGGCAACAGGCGCGGCATATTCTATCGAGAAAAGGGAGATAGTGAAACACACAAGGTATATCTACACACTATGTAACCTTCCACAAGTTGACGAAGAAAGTCGTAAAGTTCTCGAAAAATCACAGAATATATGTATAAAACTAAACAACGAATGGAAAGAAACAGAGTTAACTTCTGTATTGAACATTCAAAAAATCAAGGAAACGATTGGTGATAATTTTGAGGCAATATACATTCCAGGAGCGCTTACTGATAACGCTGTTAAATTGATAAAAGACAAAGAGATAATAGTGCGTGACTTCACAAAGATATTTGTAACATACGATAGTTTTGTGAAGTACAAACCGAACATAAAAGTGTTAGCAAAGACAATTATAATAGGGATAACCGTTAACCCCGTTTCACCAAATGGATATATTCTTGATTCGGAGACATTGATAAACGAACTGAAAGAGTATATAAGCGATATACCAATAATAGATGTCCGAAAGTAAGACTCAAAGTGAAATTCGAAGTTCGAAGGTGAGAAGGTGAATTACACAAATTTAACGACGATTCCAAAAAAACGGGAAGATTTTGAAAGACTAATTGGATTTGACTACATAAAATCATTGCTTGACCCAAAAACACCTTATGGGCAAAAATATTTTCAACATCTTGTGCCACTGAGTTTTGAAAACATTCTTACTCATCATAGTGACGTTGAAGAACTTATCAAAACTTTTCAAAATGAAAAATTCTTAGAGGATATACTCAATAATCTTGAGTGTGTTTTAGACGTATCACACACGTTTGAGCGTATAAAAAATAAAGAAATTTTGGATGAAATAGAACTTTTTGAACTAAAGAATTACGTGCTTGTTGTTGATAGTATACGCGAAAAGATAAAAAATCATCTTCCAAAAAAATTTGTGCCACCAGAATTAACGGATGTTATAGATTTATTAGATCCAGAAGGTTTGAGAATGCCAACTTTTTACATATACGACGCATACAGCAAAGAACTTGCGGAGATAAGAAAGAAAAAAAGAGAATTGTTGAAAAGCGAAAATACTTGTGAAGACGAAATACTTGCACTTACAGAAAAAGAAAGCCAAATTGAAAAAATGATTTTGGAAGAAATAAGCCAAAGATTGTCAAATTACCACCATATAATAAGCGAATCGATAGAGAAGATAAAATACTTTGATGTAATACTCACAAAAACAAGACTAGCGAAAGAGCTCGGGTTAGCTTGCCCACAGATTACAAGAGAAAAAAACAGAAGTATAAAAATAAAGGGTATGTTTAATCCAAAGTTGAAAAGTGAACTTGAAAAATTAGGAAAAACATATCAACCAGTTGATATAGAAATTACTCCGGGTGTCACGGTAATGGTCGGTGCAAATATGTCTGGAAAGAGTGTAGTACTCAGAACCGTTGCGCTAATCCAATATATGGCTCAACTTGGTTTCTTTGTACCAGCTCAGTCTTGTGAATTAACTTATGTTGATAATATTTCAATAATAGCTGAAGACAATCAAAAACCACTCTCCGGACTTTCTTCATTTGGAGCGGAGATATTGTTAATCAACGAAGCACTAAAAGAAACTGAAGGGAAAACAAGTTTAATTTTAATAGACGAACCAGCTCGTACAACAAATCCATACGAAGGAACAATTATCGTAAACGCCTTAGTTAAAATATTTGAAGAAAGTAAATCTTACACAATCATCGTCACACATTTTGATGATATCCAAGCAAGAAGAAGGCTAAGAATAAAAGGTCTTAGAGAAGAGTTATTAAAAGACAAAAGCATTTATAAGTCGGAAGATATTATAAACAACTTGCAAGATTACATAGATTATCAGATAATTGAAGCAGACGATTCAACTGTTCCAAAGGATGCGATAAAGATAATGAAATTACTTAATATAGACGAAAAAATAATGAGGTTAGTTAAAGAAATTAAAATTTAAAAGGAGAGGGAGGCATAGTGATGGAGAGTAAACTCGGTCTTGATCCAAAGAAAATAGAAAAGGCAAGGCAATTAGCCCGTGATATAGCATTAGATGTTGTCAATTTTGTCAAAAAATACTCAACTGTAAGTGTTGAAAGAACTATATGCAGATTCTTCGGAATAGATGGTGTTAACAACGAAGATATTCCTCTTCCAAACGTCGTGGTTGATCATTTAAAAGAAAAAGGCGCACTCAGCAACGGCGTGGCTCTCTATCTAGGTAACGCAATTCTTGAGACCGGTATGACTCCACAGGAAATCGCGCAACAAATTGCCGATGGTAAACTCGATTTAACTAAATTACCTATGCACAATATAGATGAAATAAAAGCACAAGTCGATAAGATTGCTGATAACACTATAAAGATTATCGATGAAAAAAGAATGGAAAGAGAAAAAATGATAAAAGAGCTTGGAGACCCGATGCAACCTTACATATACGTTATCGTTGCAACGGGAAATATCTACGAAGACGTTATACAAGCGCAAGCTGCGGTAAGACAAGGTGCAGATATAATCGCGGTTATCCGCTCAACCGCCCAGAGCTTGCTTGATTACGTACCTTACGGTGCAACAACTGAAGGTTTCGGTGGAACGTTTGCAACACAGGAAAACTTTAGAATAATGAGAAAAGCTTTAGATGAAGTTGCAAAAGAAGTAGGAAGGTACATAAGGCAAACTAATTACAGCTCAGGTTTGTGTATGCCTGAGATAGCCGCGTTAGGTGCGCTCGAAAGATTAGATGTAATGTTAAACGACGCGCTTTATGGAATACTATTCAGAGACATAAACATGATAAGAACCATGGTTGACCAATATTTCTCAAGGATAATACTTGGTTACGCTGGAATTATCATAAACACTGGTGAAGATAACTACCTTACAACAGCGGATGCCTACGAACAAGGATACACAGTTATCTCTTCACAGCTCATAAACGAACAACTTGCACTGCTTGCCGGCATTCCAGAAGAACAGATGGGACTTGGTCACGCGTTTGAAATGGATCCATGGCTTGAAAACGGATTCTTATACGAGCTCGCACAAGCTCAGCTTTCAAGAGAGCTATTCCCGAAAGCTCCTCTTAAATACATGCCACCAACAAGATTCATGACCGGTAATATTTTCAGAGGACTTGTCCAAGACGCGATGTTCAACGTTATAGGTATATGGACAAAACAAGGTATCCAATTGCTCGGTATGATGACGGAAGCAATACATACGCCGTTCCTCTCTGATAGATACGTAGCTATCGAAACGGCAAAGTACATATTCAATAATATGAGGAATTTAGGCGATGAAGTCGTATTCAAACAAGATGGAATAATCCAAAGAAGGGCAAAAGAAGTACTTGACCAAGCGATAGAACTATTGGAAAAAATGAGGGAAGATGGGCTATTCAAATCACTTGAGAAAGGAGTATTCGCAAACACAAAAAGACCAATCAAAGGTGGAAAAGGTTTAGATGGTGTCTTTGAAAAAGGCGAATACTATTACAACCCATTTGAAGAAAAAATGCTTAAAAGATAAAAAATAAAATATAAAAGAAGGAGGAAATACAATGAGTGGTGGATTGTATTCTCTTGATAAAAAAGATTTCGATAAGACACTTAATTTGAAAGCGATAAAACCTTACGGAGACACAATGAACGATGGAAAAGTACAGGTAAGCTTTACGTTACCTGTACCAGATGGTGACGAAGCTGTTGAAGCCGCAAAGCAACTGATGAAAAAGATGGGGCTTGATAATCCCATGATAGTTTATCATCATCAACTTACACCAGGTTTCACATTCTTCATTGGATACGGTGATTGTGTACATACTATTGATTACACAGCGATAAGCGTGCCAAAAGTCGAAGTACACAGAATGACGATGGAAGAGATAGACGAATTCATTGAAAAGAACATAGGAAGGAAACTCATCGTCGTAGGTGCGACAACGGGAACAGATGCGCACACTGTTGGACTTGATGCGATACTCAACATGAAAGGTTTTGCAGGACATTATGGACTTGAAAGGTACAAGATGTTTGAAGTATACAACATGGGAAGCCAAGTACCAAACGAAGAATTCGTGGCAAAGGCGATAGAAGTAAAAGCAGACGCACTCTTAGTATCACAAACAGTTACACAAAAGAACGTACACATTAAGAACCTGACAAATTTAATAGAAATCCTTGAAGCGGAAGGAATAAGAAAAGACGTAATCGTTGTAGTTGGTGGACCAAGAATAACACACGAACTTGCAAAAGAACTTGGTTTTGATGCGGGCTTTGGACCAGGAACATTTGCCGAAGACGTTGGTGCATTCATCGCACAAGAATGGGTGAGAAGGCATAAATAAGGTAAAAAATAAAAGCCCCCATAAAGGGGGCTCTATAACTGAGAAGTTCAATTTAGAAGACTTACCAGAATTTCTGTACTGAAAATTCTAATTTTGCTTTGGTGCCATCCTTTTTTACATCGGCATATTGTGTTACAACTCTGTCGACGTCAACATCAGTATTATCGTAAGTAAAATATACTGTGTAAACTCCGTTTGACGGTGCTGAAACTGTTATATCTGAAAAACCACTCGGTACAGAGCTTAAATACCCAGCTGCTTGGAGATCAGAAAGCTTCAAGGTACCTCCATTTGTTGTTAGATCTACTTTATTTATTATTCCTCGCTCAGTGTTCCATGCATTTTCAAATGCCGCCTTTATATTTCTAAAGTTCTGCGCCACTTGGCTTGCCTTTGCGTTCTTAACTGCGTTAAGAGCTAAAGGAATTGCAACTGCCATAAGAGCTGCTATAACTGCCAAGACTATCAAGAGTTCAACCAAAGTAAAACCTTTTCTCATAATACCTACCTCCTTTTTAAGATTTGGAATCACACTTTAATTATAACACAAGATTTTCAAAAATTAACTTCTTTGAAAATAACCAGCACGATTTCGACGGTAAATTACATTTCAGAAGGTATGAAACGCTAAAATTTCAGGTTAAATGTTTTTTCATTTTTTCAGTTTGGATTCAAAATACAAACGACCGACAAAAAAAGCCGTGCGTTATCACACGGCTTTTTGATTTTTTGACCAATTTATTTTACTCTTTGTTATTCCCCGATTTGCATTCTAACAAATCTTGAAACTTGGATGTTTTCTCCAATCTTCGCGATTGCTTGTTGAATCATATCTTTAATTGTTACATTTTGGTCGAGAGCAAATTTTTGTTCAAGTAAGCAGTTGTCTTGATAGAAGCTTTCAAGTTTTCCTTCGATAATTTTTTCAATAACTTGCGCTGGTTTTCCTGAATCTTTGAGTTGTTCTCTGTATATTTCCTTTTCTTTTTCAATTACATCAGCTGGTACTTCTTCTCTTGTAACCCATCTTGGTGACATCGCTGCGATGTGCATAGCGATTTTGTTACCAAGTTCTTTGAAATCATCGGTTCTTGCAACGAAGTCTGTTTCACAGTTGAGTTCAAGTAAAACTCCTATTTTGCCATTGTGGTGAACGTAAGAAATGATAAGACCCTCTTTTGTTTCTCTTCCTGCTTTCTTAGCTGCTTTTGCCAGTCCTTTTTTCCTAAGAATTTCTATAGCCTTTTCAAAATCACCGTTTGCTTCAGCAAGTGCGTTTTTACAATCCATCATGCCAGCACCGGTTCTCTCCCTAAGTTCCTTAACCATTTGTGCACTAATTTCCATAGAACATACCTCCTCTATTGTGATTTATAAAAATTTTTTATTTTATCTTAACCTCACGCCATTCAGTGTCTAACACCAAGATATAATTGTAACCTAATTCCGAAAGTATTTCAATACCTTTTTCTATTCCTTTGCCAATATCTTCCAACTTATGCGCGTCAGAGCCTATCGTTATATTCCTCCCACCAAGCGATTTATACAACTTTAGAATATCGATACTTGGATTTGGTTCACCGTACAGTTTGATAGGTGAAACGTTAACCTCTAACATTTTTCCATTCGATATAACTATTTTTAGTATTTCGGTTATTATATCGTACAATTCTTTTGAAAATTCTTCTCTTTGTGGATGATATCTTCTTGGAAAGTCTAAATGTGCCAATGCATGGTAACTGTCGAATCGTTTTACAATATCTAGCAACCTTAATAAGTAATTCTTATAACTTTCCTGCGTTATAGGTTCTTCCACGTAGTGATGTGCAAGTAATACATAATCAAATTTTGTCGTATCTATGTTGAGTTCTTTTATGCCATCCCAACCAAGTTCTACGCCAACAGGTAGCGAGTATTTTTCCATTTCTTTTCGATATGTCTCAATATCTATAACGTTGAAATGGCTATCGGCTAACTCATAATGGTCGGTAATAATTATATGTTCAATCCTCTTTTCTCTTGCCGTTTCCAATATTTCTTCTATAGTGCTATTGGAATCCGGTGAATAATTACTATGAATGTGATAATCAGCAATTATTTTTCGCATTAACTATTAACCTCCTCAATAGCCCTTATCAATTCTAAGAAAATTTGGTGTGGTTGTCCAACTTTTGATTTGTATTCTGGGTGGTATTGTACGCCGATAAAGAATGGATGACCTTCAATTTCTATCGCTTCAAGGAATTCGGATTCACCAGATATTACAAATTTGTATCCTTCTTCACCAGGTCGTTTAAACATCTCTGAAAATCTCTCTGTATCAACTTCATATCTGTGCCTGTGTCTTTCAAAAACTTCCTCTTGGTTGTAAATGTTATAAAGTTTCGTACCTTTAAGCACTCTCATCTTTTGCGCACCAAGTCTCATCGTACCACCAAGGTTCATTATTTTCTTTTGCTCTTCCATCATATTTACAACCGGATAAGGAGTCGATTCATCGAACTCTGTAGAGTTCGCGCCTTTTAATCCCATAACATTCCTTGCAAATTCGATAGCCATGAGTTGCATACCTAAGCAAATACCTAAAATCGGTTTTTTGTTCTCTCTTGCATATTTTATTGCCTTTATTTTTCCTTCTATTCCCCTTCTTCCAAAACCTCCTGGAATTATTAATGCATCAAATGTGCTCAATTTCTGAGCAACACCATCATCATCAAGCTCTTCTAATTCTTGTGCATCGACGACAACCGGTTTTTGAACTCCTGATAAAAATATCGATTCAATTATGCTTTTGTATGCATCGTCTGTCCCAAGGTACTTACCAATTAGTGCTATCCTATATGGTTTAAATGACTTTGGATATACCCAATTAAGTGGACCTTCATTTATTTCAATTCCCAGTTTTTTTGCGACAAGCTTGTGCACGCCTGCTTCGTATAACATTTCTGGTATTTGGTAAACATTTCCGATGTCCGGAAGATTTATAACCATTTCTCTTGGCACGCCGCTGAAGAGAGCTATTTTATACAAACTTTGAGAATCAATTGGTAATTCGCTCCTGACAACTATAATGTCCGGTTGGATACCTATTTTTCTTAAAAGCTGAACAGATTGTTGGGTAGGTTTAGTTTTGAACTCATTCGTTACTCTCAGATATGGAACATACGTGACGTGAACAAACAGGAAATCATTTCTATTTTTTTCAAACGCGAGTTCTCTGACAGCTTCTAAGAACACTTCACCTTCGATGTCTCCAACAGTTCCACCGATTTCTATAGATAGTACTTTTCCTGGCATTGTCGTTATTCTTTCTTTTATCTCCGATGTAACGTGTGGAACAACCTGAACTGTTGAGCCTAAGTATTTTCCCTCGCGCTCTCTTTGAATTATAGTAGAATATACCTGACCTGCGGTGATGTTGTTTTTTCTTGTCATACTAACACCTAAGAATCTTTCGTAATGCCCCAAATCAAGGTCTGCTTCGTAACCATCATCAGTCACAAAAACCTCACCATGCTGATTTGGATTCATCGTCCCAGCATCTACGTTTAAATACGGATCTATCTTGAGAACATTTATATCAACTCCAACTTCTTTTAATACTCTTGAAAGTGATGCGGAAAAAATACCCTTACCTATACCGCTTAAAACACCACCAGTAACAACTATGTATTTCTCGGGCATTTTAATCCCCCCAAATCGAATTTTATTTTTGAATTTTCTAGCTGACAATTAACTGAAAGTAGTTTATAATTATTTCTGACAATTTTCAAGTAATATCATATGAAGATAAAGTTAAAATTAGATACTTGGGGTGTTTTTTATGTTAGATTTTAAAATTTTGGAAAAAATACCGAACAAATCTGGAGTTTACATATTCAAAAAAGGTGAAGAATTCATATACATTGGCAAAGCAAAAGAGCTGAAAAAAAGATTAACCTCACATTTTAAAGCTAAAGATGGTAAAAGCAAGTTAATAGTTGAAGAAGCTGATGATTTACAAGTTATATTACTTGATAATGAGAAAGAAGCACTAATACTTGAAGCTAATATGATATACAAATACAAACCAAAATACAACGCCATGTTAAAAGACACGCAGGTTTATCCATATATAAGGATAAGCAATGATGAAATTCCATATCTTGAAATTGTTCGCAATCGCAAAGGTGATGGTGAATTTTACGGACCTTTTACAAATGTATATTTTACAAGGCAACTCTTCGAAGTGCTGAGAAAAGTATACAAATTCAGAACGTGCAAACGTGATATTACAAAATTGAAAAAAACTTGCATGGATTATCACTTAGGTTTGTGTTCTGGCGTATGTATCGGTGAGGAGAGTCCAGAAGATTATAAAAAGAAAATTAACGAGGTTAAAAATGTTCTCAAAGGGCAATTTAGCGCTGTTATTTCTTTTATAAAGTTAAAAATGGAGCAACATGCCAGATTACTCGATTTTGAAAACGCGGCAAAGTATAGGGATATATTGTTGAATTTTAATAAAGTCATGGAATCTCAAGGCGTAGTTTTACCAGAATCTGTAAACATCGATTTAGTCGTTGGGAAACATAAAACTTTCCTCGTTTTCAAAATACGCTCCGGATACCTTATCTCTAAGCTTGTGTATGAATACGATGGTCATATAGTAGATTTCATAGAATTATTCTATACACAAAACACTTTAGATATACCAGAAAAGATAATCGTCGAAAAAGAGAATAAAGAGCTTAAAAACATAGCCAAAATATTAGGAATAAAAGTATCCCAAGCTAAAGAAGATGTTGAAATGCAATTACTCAACAAAGCTATAGATAACCTAAATTATGAGATTGGCCTTATTTTGACTAATAAAAGTATTTTGAAACAAATGAAGGAATTACTTGGACTCATGAAGTTACCAAACAAGATAGAGGGAATAGACATATCGCACTTGGCTGGCAAAAATACGGTGGCCTCGCTTGTTGTTTTTGAGAATGGTGAAATAAAAAAGGAAGAATACAGAAGATACAAACTTGGTGATATTTTGGATGATTTTGAAAGTATCCGCATTGTTGTCAAAAAAAGGTATACAAAGCACAATGTCCCAGATTTACTTTTCATAGATGGTGGAATTGGGCAAGTAAATGCCGCTTACCAGTCTCTAAAAGAAATTGGAAAAGAAAAAGAATGTGATGTAATAGGCTTGGCCAAAGAAGAAGAAACTATAATAACTTTACACGGAGAAATAAGATTGGCTTTCGACCATCCTGTTTTAAGGTTACTTGTAAAGATACGCGATGAAACGCACAGGGTAGCAAATGAGTTTACAAGGAATTTATCCACAAAAAAATCACTTAGAAGCATTCTAGATGAAATAAAATGGATAGGTCCCAAAAGAAAAAAGACGCTGCTTGAACGTTACACTTCTATTGAAGAAATACTCTCGGTGTCAAGGAGCGAAATTGAGCAATTAATTGGGAAAAAAGCCGCTGAAAGTTTGTCAAATGAACTATCGTATCGTAGAAACCTTTAAATTCGTGTTAAATAAGTTGATAAATGTAATTTGAGTGTTATAATTCTTTCTAGGATGTATAAGATTTCTATTTTTCTGTAACCGACATATAAATTTGGACATATTCTTAAATTAACAGTGTTTCGAATTTAATTTTTTATTTTTTAGATTATCACAGGAGGTGGAGGTAGTTGACAACATTTATCATCAGAAGACTGCTTTTGTTACCACTCATAGTCTTAGGAGTCTCACTGATTATATTTAGTTTGTTCCAGATTTTGGGTCCAGATAAACTTCTTGCATCATACGTAAACCCGAACGTATTTGATAAGCTTTCAAACGCGGAACTTGATGCTTTGAAAGAAAAGTACGGTTTGAACAAGCCATTTGTAGAAAGATATGGAAAATGGCTTTTGAACGCTTTAAAAGGAGATTTAGGTTGGTCACAGGTTGGTAAAGAACCTGTACTAAAAGCTATTTGGAGTAGGTTCCCATATACATTTGAACTTGCTTTGTACGCTCTCTTCCCAGTTGTTGGAGTTGGTATATGGCTTGGTGTAATGGCTGCAGTTAAAAGGGATAAATTCTTAGACCACTTTATAAGAATTGTTGCTATAATTGGTTGGTCCTTCCCAGATTTTGTTTTTGGACTTCTCGTATTAATGGTCTTTTATTCAGTGCTCGGTTGGTTCCCTCCGGGAAATCTTTCGCAATGGGCTGAAGAAGTAGTTAAATCATCATCATTTATTAAGGCAACGCATCTTTTAACTATCGATGCGCTCATAAATGGTAGACTTGATATATTTTGGGACGCATTAAGACATATAATTGGACCTGTTCTAACACTTTCATTCTTGTGGTGGGCATATTTACTTAGAATCACAAGGTCAAGTATGCTCGAAGTTCTTTCAAAAGAATACGTCAGAACTGCTCGCGCAAAAGGTGTTCCTGAAAAAGATGTTATTAACAAGCACGCGAAGCGAAATGCTATGATTCCGGTAGTTACAGTTGCAGGTGCAATGGTTATCGGTTTGCTTTCTGGTACAGTTATAATCGAAGTTATATTCAACCGAACAGGTATAGGAAGATTGGCAGCAGAAGCGGCAGTTTCGCTTGACTATGCAACTGTTCTGGGAACTACTCTGTTCTATTCAACGTTACTTGTGCTTGGTAACCTCATTATAGATATCTTATACGCAGTATTTGACCCAAGAGTCAGACTTGGTTAAGGAGGTGCCAAAAGATGAGTGAAAATAAAAAGCAAAATACAGAATTTAAACGTGTAATACGTAAGATTTTTAGAAACCCTTCTGCAGTATTGGGATTTTCTCTGTTAATATTCTTTATAATCATTGCTATTCTTGCACCTGTTATAGCTAAGCCAGTTAACCCTATGATGTTAGATGATAACGGTAATCCAATGAAATTAGATAATCCTTACATTATGCCTATTATAACTTGGAGTTCTGAGCCAGTTCCTCCATCGGCAGAGCATCCATTTGGTATGATCCAAGGTAGAGATATATTCTACGGTGTTGTTTGGGGTACAAGAACAGCATTTTACATCGGGCTTACGGTTACAATTATTTCTACACTATTTGGTATAATAATCGGGGCAATATCTGGGTATTATGGTGGCTGGATAGACGAAATTTTAATGAGGATTACAGATGTGTTCATGTCTATTCCATTTTTGCTTGCTGCTATGGTTTTAACAACTATCCTTGGTAACGGTCTGGATAAAGTTATGATTGCAATGACTGTTTTTGGTTGGATGGGTGCTGCAAGGCTTATAAGGGCAAATATTTTACAAGTTAAAGAAGAACAATTTGTCTTGGCTGCAAAAGCACTTGGAGTAAAAGATTTCTTTATAATTATTAGGCACATATTGCCAAATACAATTTTCCCAGTCTTGATTCAAGCATCAATGCGTATGGGTTCACTTGTTATAACCGCTGCTGGTTTATCATTTTTAGGCTTAGGTGCTCCACTTGGGTACGCTGACTGGGGTTCAATGCTTAACTTCACACGTAACTGGATACTTGGTACAAGTGGTTCAACATTCTCATACTGGTACGCAGTCTTTTATCCAGGTATGGCTATGGTGTTATTTGTTCTTGCGTGGAACCTCGTTGGCGACGCTCTCAGAGACGTATTCGACCCAAGGTTGAAGTAATGGAGGTGGACAAGTTGGATAAAAAACCGCTATTAACTGTTAGAAATTTGAGAACATATTTTTATACAGAAGATGGTGTCGTAAAAGCAGTCGATGGGGTAGATTTTGAAGTATATGAAGGCGAAACATTAGGTATCGTTGGTGAATCTGGAAGTGGAAAGAGCGTCACTTCGCTAACCATATTAAGATTACTTGACCCAAAGGGCAAGATAGAAGAAGGTAGCGAAATCATATTCAATGGAAGGAATTTATTAGAACTCAACGACGATGAAATGCGTAAAATCCGTGGTAACGAAATAGCAATGATATTCCAAGAACCAATGGTTGCACTTAACCCTGTCTTTACTATTGGCGAACAGATTATGGAAGCTATTTTGCTACACCAAGACGTTGATAAAAAAACAGCAAGGCAAATGGCTATTGATATGTTAAGAAAAGTCGGTATTCCTGAACCAGAAAAACGTGTTGACGAATATCCACATGAACTCTCCGGTGGTATGAGACAAAGAGCAATGATAGCGATGGCTCTTTCTTGTAGACCAAAACTTCTCATAGCAGATGAACCAACAACAGCCCTTGATGTCACTATTCAAGCACAAATACTCGAACTAATGAAAGAATTACAGAGAGAATACGGAATGGCTATTATACTTATCACACACGATGTTGGAGTTATAGCGGAAAATGCTGATAGAGTAGTTGTTATGTACGGTGGAAAAGTTATGGAAACAGCCGATGTAAAAACTGTCTTTAAAAAGCCTAAACATCCATACACATGGGGACTGTTGAACGCAATCCCAAGGTTGGATATTGAACAAGACAGGCTTTACAGTATACCGGGTATGGTTCCAGACCCATTACACTTCCCACCGGGATGCAGATTCAGTAATAGATGTGAATTCAAAGAAGAAAAATGTACTATAGAAATGCCAGACCTTGTACAAGTTGAAGAAGGGCACTATTCAAGGTGTTTCTTCTACAAAAAAGTTGAAGAAGCACAGAAAATAGCAAAGGCTGGTGAAGGCGCATGAGCGAAAACAAAATAACACAAGCTGTTCAAAATACAACTTTCCAAAATCAAGACACACAAAAAGAGGTTATCTTAAGGATAGATAATCTTGTTAAACACTTTCCTATCAAAGCGGGAGTTTTTAAAAGAATAGTTGCTTGGGTAAAAGCTGTTGACGGTGTAAGTTTTGAAGTTTACAAAGGCGAAACGGTTGGCCTTGTCGGTGAATCTGGCTGTGGAAAGACAACAGTTGGTATGACACTTTTGAGACTTTACGAGCCTACGTCAGGTAGAATTATAGTGAATGGTGAAGATACAACACACTATTTCTTACCTTCATGGAAGGCTAAAAAATATGTACAAAAAACATACATCGAAAAATTCAGAAATAGCAATTTCGTTCCTAAAGACGATGTTGATGCTAAATATTTAAAAATATTCAAGGAAAAAGGCGAAGAAGGGCTAATTAAATACCTTGTTGATAATTTGGAAGAAAAGCGTTTACAATTCAGAAGAGATATCCAAATAGTTTTCCAGGATCCATACAGCTCGCTTGACCCAAGAATGCGTATAAAAAATATCCTTGCCGAAGGTCCTTTAGCTCACAAAATGATTACGAAATCGCAGGCAATTGATAAAGTTGGAAAAGCGCTTGAAGAAGTTGGAATTCACCCAACACACATGTACAGATTCCCACACGAATTTTCCGGTGGTCAGAGACAGAGAATTGGTATCGCAAGAGCTTTGCTAATGAATCCAAAGCTTATAATCGCTGACGAAGCCGTTGCTGCACTTGACGTTTCAATTAGATCGCAAGTTATAAATCTTATGATGGATTTACAAAAAGAGCATAACTTAACGTATCTTTTTATATCACACGATTTGTCGTTGATTAAGTATATTTCCAGTAGAGTTGTTGTCATGTACCTTGGAAAGGTTGTTGAGACCGCGCGTAAAAAAGATTTGTTCGATGAACCTTTGCATCCATACACAAAAGCACTTATGAGTGCTATACCAGTTCCAAATCCAGAGTTTAAGAAACAAAGAATAATACTACAAGGAGACGTTCCAAGTCCAGTTAATCCACCAAGTGGATGTCCGTTCCACCCAAGGTGTCCAGTTGCAAAACCAATTTGTTCAAAAGAAAAACCTGAGCTAAGGGAAATTAAACCTGAACACTTCGTTGCTTGTCACTTCCCAGGAAGTTTATAATACCCAAAATGAAAAAACAATCGACCCAATTAATTGGGTCGATTCAGACTGTTGACAAAGTATAACTTGTTCAAGTATAATCTCTTCAAAAGAGGATCCTTTCCAAACAGGATCCTCTTTTTTTTACACAAATAGTAGGA